>MDTB01180739.1_pt1 | contig 63460 bp, 61 predicted proteins | sample 811161 | NCBI WGS metagenome assembly MDTB01 (sample SAMN05326650, study PRJNA326480) | marine metagenome | isolation source: seawater | place: Mediterranean Sea | collected 2009
ATAAAAAATTAAAGCATCACTAGTTAATTTTTCATATCCATGAGAAATTTCGTACATAAAAATAGGTATTGATTGGCCAATAAATTCATCAACCACCACTTCTTTTGGGTCTTTATTTGCAGAACCTTTCAAATAGATATTAATCGATACGAATGAGAATATTGTTATAAGAATTAAAAAAGATAAAATTAAATAATTATTAAGATTTAGAACGTGAAATAGAATAAATAATATAAGGCAAGCAAAAATTGATCCAAACGTTCCAGGTGCTGCTTTTATATTGCCTATCCCAAACAAAGTAACAAAATTGTAGTTAAGTTTTTGCATATTTTACAGTTGCTATTACCTCGCAAGCCAGTGCTTTGTTTTTACCTATTAAACCTAGCTTATCAGTTGTTTTTGCTTTTACATTAATTTGAGAAGGTTTAATTTTACACATCCTGGCTAAATTAATTTTAATTTTATTTTTATATTTTGAAAGATTTGGTTTTTGAATAATTATATTTATATCAATATTATGTATAAAAATATTTTTTGCTCCTAATAATTTTATTATTTTTTTTAAAAGTATAGATGATTTAATGTCTTTATATTTTGGTGTATTTGGAAATAATGTTCCAATATCTCCATTACCAGTTGCGCCTAATAAACTATCAATTAATGCATGAATTACACTGTCACCATCAGAGTGACCTAAAGGACCAAAGTCATAAGGTATTGTTATACCGCCGATTATTAACTTTCTCTTTTTTTTTAATTTATGAACATCAAAACCTATCCCGTAAGATATGTTTTGAAATAAATCTATGGTTGTATTAATTTTAATATTTGTATGCTCTCCCTTAATAATTTTTACATTTTTTTTATTTTTATAAAATAGCGAAGACTCGTCTGTTATTTTTTCTCTATTTTTTTTAAATAAATTATAAAGAAGATTGTAATTAAAACCTTGAGTTGTTTGAATAAGTAAAGTTTTATCTCGGTTTTGTATTTTTTGTTTGAATATAACTGTATCCGTAGAGGATATAGCAGGTATTACACAATCATTTTTTTTTAAATTAAATATGATTTTTTTAAGAAGCTCATGTGAAAAATACGGTCGAGCTGCGTCATGTATAATTACATGAGTGTATTTTTTAACTTTATGTATGTACCTGAGGGCATTAAAGGCAGACTCTTGCCTTGTTTTACCGCCTTTAATAACCATTATTTTATTTGACTTAAATACATGTTTTTTAAATACTTTGAATTTTTGAGGATTTACTACTAATATTACATTTGAAATTAGCTTATTTTGGTTGAATTTTTTAATACTATAATTAACTAGTATCTCATTATTATGTTTAAAATATTGTTTTGGTGTCAAATATTTGAATCTCAGGCTATCGCCTGCAAGTAATATAATAGAACAAATTTTCATGATTTATATAACCAGATTATTATCACATACAAAGTTTTTAACAGCTTTATTTTTCATAACATTTATTTGTGTTATTGTAACTATTCAAACTTTTACGGATACAGGATTATTACCTCTAAATAAACTCAATGTAAGGAATCTATTAATATTAAATCTTGTTTTTTTTATTTTATTATTTTTTGGAATAGCAATTAAATTATATGACATTTATTTATTAAAAAAAAATAACGAACTTGGATCAAATACAAGTAAATCGTTAGTTTTATATTTTTTATCTATATCAGCGATTCCATCAGCAATTATATCTATTTTTTCGTTAGTGCTTTTTAACTACGGTATACAAAACTGGTTCAACAAAAAAATTGAAAATACTGTAAATAATTCTGTCAATTTAGCAAGAAGTTATCTTGCTGATCATTACAAGTTATTTATAAATAATGTATTACTAACTGCAAACGATATTAACAGAAATAAAAAAATATTAATCAAGAATGATCAAAATTTTACAAAATATATAACAGCTCAATCAAAATTAAGAGGTTTGCAAAATATTTATATAATCAATCTTGATGGAGACATTAAATATCAGCAATTATCTAATGAAAAATATAAAAAGCCTTTGGAACAATATTTAGTAAATGCGTCTAATGGGAAGCCTTTTTGGTACTCAAATGCATTTGAAAAAAAAACTTACGGTATAGTAAAGCTAAATAGTTATAATAATTTGTATTTATACGTGGTTAAAAATGTAGATAACCAGATAGTGAGTTTTTTAAAAGATACAGGTGATGCGTCCACTTATTATTTTAAATTAAAAAAAAATATTATTAATTTACAAATTACTTTTTTGATAATTTATATAATGTTTACTATGTTGTTAGTTGTATCTTCAGTTTTAGTTGCCATTAATTTTTCGTCTCGTATTAACAGACCATTAAATAAAATTTTTACAGCATCAAAAGAAATTTCAAAAGGTAACTATAATATAAATTTGCCAAGTGATAAAAACTCTGATTTTAATGTATTGAACTATACCTTTACTGAAATGTCAGAAAAGATTAAGGAACAGGAGCAACGAAGTAATTTATCTGGAAGATTTGAAGCTTGGGAAATTATAGGTAAAAAATTAGCACACGAAATAAAAAACCCCTTAACTCCCATACAACTTTCTTTAGATAGAATTAAACAAAAAATTGATCTTGATAAAAATGCAAAGGAACATTTAGAAATAATTGATAATCAAATAAAAAATATTAAGGAGCTAGCCAATTCGTTTTCAAACTTTTCTAGGATGAGTAAACCTAAATTTGAAAAAAACAATATTTCTGAGTTGATTAAGGTATCGATAAATTTATATAAATTAAATTATAAAAAGATTCCAATTTTTTTTAATAATGAGTCAAAAAATAACATTATAATTTGTGATTATTCTCAAATTAATAGAGTGTTGATTAATATTATTAAAAATTCTATTGAATCGATTGAAGAAAAAAAATTAAATAAAAATGACTTCAACGGAGAAATTAATATATCTCTTACTGAAGACAAAAATAATTTTAATATTTCTATTATTGATAATGGCATTGGCTTTAAAGAAAATAAAAAAAATGAAACGAACCCATATTACACTACTAAAAAAAACGGTAGTGGGTTAGGTTTATCGATAGTATCGAAAATTATACATGAACATAATGGAAAGATTTTCTTTAAAAAACCTAATAACAATGAGGGAGCAGAAGTAACAATCCTGTTACCAAAAATTAATGAGTAAAAGTATTTTAATTGTTGATGATGAACCTGATATAATAAAATTAATAAGTGATATTTTATCGGAATTATCTTTTAATATAATTAAGGCGTCCACGGTCAAAGAGGCCCTAAATTGTATCGAAAATAGAAGCTTTGATATAGCGTTACTTGATGTGTCTTTGGATGAAACTAAACGAGATGGAGTTTTCTTACTTAAAACGATAAAAGAAAAATTACCTGAAACTCAAGTTATAATGATGTCTGGACATGCAAATATTCAAATTGCAGTCGATGCGATGAAATTAGGGGCTTTTGAATTTATAGAGAAGCCTTTTAGTGAACAAAGACTTGTTAATTTTATTAAGAGAGCATCAGAAATTTTAGATCTAAAGTCTCAAAATAAGGAGTTAAAAGAAAATTACTTTAAATCTTATGAATTTATAGGTAATAGCCCATCTATAAAAAAAATTAAAAATTCGATAGATAAAATAGCTTTAACCGATAGTAGGGCCCTAATTATTGGACCATCTGGATCAGGCAAAGAATTACTCGCAAGAAAAATACATCTTAATTCAAAAAGGAAAGACAATCCTTTCATAGTTCTAAATGCTGCAACAATTAATCCATTAAATTATGAGATAGAACTTTTTGGTCAAGTTAAAGACAATTTAGATATATTTGGTTTACTTGACAAAGCAAATAAAGGAACATTATTGATAGATAACGTTTTAGATTTGCCTTTAGAAATTCAAGGAAGAATTTTGAGAGTTTTTACAGATCAAAAGTTTAAAAGAGTGAACGGAACAAAAATTATTAATGTAGATACAAGATTAATTTGCACAAGCTCTATAGATTTATATGATGAAATCCAAAAGGGAAATTTTAGAGAAGATCTTTTTCATAGAATAAATGTATTTAATTTTGAATTACCGCCCCTTAAAAGAAGATTGTCTGACATAAATCTACTATCTGATTATTTTATTAAAGAATATTCAGTGAATCTTGGAAAAAAATTTAATATAAAATTAGACAAAATCTACGAATTATTTTATCAATATGAATGGCCTGGAAATGTTAGGGAATTAAGAAATATCATAGAAAGAATATTAATATTAGGTGAAAATGATAATAAAAAAATACTTAATATTGTTAAAGAAAGTTTTGGAAATTTAAATGTTAACAAATCTCAAGGGGCAATGGATTTTAATTTGCCTTTAAAAAAAGCAAGAGAACAATGGGAAAAAGTCTATTTATCTCAGCAATTAAAAATTAATGACGGAAACATTTCAAAAACCTCTAAAGCCGTAGGAATGGAGAGGTCAGCATTGCACAGAAAATTAAGCTCATTAGGAATAAAAATTTAGATGAATATTATTATTTGTGGAGCTGGTAGAGTTGGTTACTCTATTTCTAATCAATTATCTAAACAAGGTCATTCTATTACTGTCATCGATAAAGTAAGCGCTGATATTCAAAAAATTAATGATAATTTGGATGCAAGAGGTGTTGTTGGAATAGCGACATACCCAAGTGTATTGGAAAAAGCTGATGCAAAAAATGCAGATATGATAATTGCTGTTACAAGAAATGATGAAACAAATATGATTGTTTGTCAAATAGCTCACTCACTATTTAATATACCAAGAAAAATCGCAAGAATTAGATCAAAAGAATTTTTAAAACCTATATGGAAGGGATTGTTCACTAAAACAAATTTACCAATTGATATTATTATTTCACCAGAATACGAAGTTTCTAAGTCGCTTTTAAGAAAACTAGAAGCACCTGGGGCTTTAGAAAGTTTTCCATTTTCCAAAGATCTTGTCAGATTATTGGAAATTAATATAGATGAAAAATGTCCAGTAATAAACACGCCATTACAAAAATTAACAGAAATTTTTTCTGATTTAAATGCTAATGTTCTTGGGGTACATAGAGAAGAAAAGTTTATTAAGTTTAAAAAAAACAATCAGCTTCTTAAAAATGATAAAGCATTAATTCTTACTGACTCAAATCAAGTTGACAGAACATTATCGATTTTTGGAAAGGATGAAAAATTTGCAAAAAAAATATTAATTATAGGTGGTGGAAATATTGGGTTTGATCTTGCAAAACTTTTAGAGGAAAATCCTAACCAACCAAGAATTAAAATTATAGAGAAAGACAGTGTAAGAGCACAGTCAATCGCAAATGATCTAAACGAAGCAATTGTGGTTAAGGGAGACGGTTTAGACGAAAATATTCTTAAAGAAATAAATATCGATGAAATTGATACTGTTTTGACAACAACTGATGATGATGAAGTCAATGTAATGAGCGCTATGCTTTGTAAAAAAAAAGGAATTAAGAGAACTATAGCGATCTCAAATAGCCACAATTATAATCTTTTACAATCATCTTTAAAAATTGACGATATTGTTGATCCAAGAATGACAACTGTTTCTACGATTCTTAAACATGTACACAAAGGAAAGATAGAATCTGTTTATAGTCTTGATGACGGAGAATACGAAATAATAGAAGCTAAAATTTCAGAAAATTCCGAGCTTTTAAATAAAAAAATTTTAGATATAAATTTTGGTGATGATATTAGAATAGGCCTTATAGTAAGAGATAAAAAAGTTATTGTTCCAAAAAAAGAGATTGATTTTAAAATAAACGATACAGTAATATTAATTGCAAGTAGAGATAAATTAAAAAAAGTTGAACAATTATTTAGAATTAGTCAATATTATTAATTCTCATGAATTTTACAGGATTATTTTATTTCTTTGGGTTATGTTTAGCGCCTGTTTTAGTAATATCGCTTATAAATATTATTTTTTGTTTTTATTTTAATTATTATTTTAATATAGAAAGTTATTTAATTGTTTTTTTTTTAGTTTTTTTTATATTTATATTTTCTTTAAAAATAAAACCTAAGAAAAAAGAAATAAATAAATTTGAGTTATTAATTTTTGCTTTATTAATTTATTTTATTATTCCTTTATTTACTTCAATACCTTTTTTTTATGGGAATTACCTAAATTTTTTTGCTTCTTATTTTGAGTCGATTTCAGGCTTTTCCTCTGTAGGTGTTTCATTATTAAATAACGTCTACTTTTTAGATGAGCCAATAATTTTATGGAGATCAATTATTCAATGGCTTGGTGGATTTTATTTTTTATTATTGTTAATATCTATATTTGGTCAAGAAATTTTTGAGTTCTTTCCCATGAAATTTTTACAAAAAGAAAAAGATACAAATTACTTTCATTTGAATTTTTTAAAAAATATTAAGAATATAACCTATGTGTATTTGATTTTAACATTACTTATTTTTATATTATTAAATTTCACAAATTATAGATTATTTGAAATCGTTAATTTGGTATTTTCAATAGTTTCAGGTGGAGGTTTTTCAAGCAATAAAATTATTGCTGAAAATGATTTTGATAAATTTTTATTATCAGCATCGTTTTTATTAAGTTCGATTAATATATTTTGTTTGTTAATCATACTTAAAATTAACAAGCAATTTAGTTTGAGTGAGACAAAAAGTATGTTAATTTTTTTAGTTACAATGATGTTTGTAATATTGATAAGTGATAAAAATTTAGAATTTTTCGATATCATGTTATCATTAACTTCATCTATGTCAAATTCGGGTTTGTATTTTGGATATAATCAAAATATTAATATTTTCTTTTTGTTAATAACAGTTTTTGTAGGTGGTTCAATACTTTCAAATTCAGGAGGTTTTAAGATTACTAGATTTCTCATAATATTTAAAAATATTTTAAGTGAGTTTAGTAAACTGCTAATACCAGCAAGTATTACAAATTTATCAATTTATAATTCGTCAGAAAAAATTAAAAGCTCTGATCTTTTTATAGCATCCCTTGTACTGTTCACTTATTTTTTAATGGTGATTTTATATTGCTTCTTTTTAAGTTTTGAGAATATAAATTTTGAAAATATATTTAAAATTTCATTTTTAGTGTCATTTAATACACTTCCAAGTAGTTTATATGGTATTAATGGGGTAAATTTTTCAAATTTCAATAATTTAACCCTTTTAATAAGTTTAATAGTATTTGTTTTATCCAAAATTACACCACTAAGTTTTATTTTGTTAATAAAAAATTTTCTTTTAAGATAGTGTAAAATTTATTATTAAAGTAATAAATTATAGGCGCTCTTAGCTCAGCTGGATAGAGCAACGGTTTTCTAAACCGTGGGTCGGAGGTTCGAGTCCTCCAGAGCGCGCCAATTATGTACTTTGTGTATTTAATAATTAACCAAAAAAATTTTTCGTATGTTGGATATACAGCAGACATTAATAAAAGAATTTTACTTCATAATAAGGGTAAGGGAGCAAAGTATACCAAAGGATCTAAATGGAAATTAATTTATTGTAAAAAATATAAATCGAAATCAAAAGCTCTTCAGGAAGAGCATAAATTAAAAAAAAATCGCAAATTGAGAAACCTAATTAAAACAAATTATTTAAATTATAACCAATCAGGATAAGGCAAACCTTTTGATTTCAGAAATTCAACATTGTAGAGTTTACTAGTATATCTAGTGCCAACATCACATAAAATTGTAACAATATTTTTACCTTTGCCCATTTTTTCAGCAAGTTTAATTGCTCCTGCAACATTAATTCCAGAGGATGATCCAAGACAAAGCCCTTCTTCTTTTAATAAGTCGAATGTAACATTTAAAGCATCAATATCATTAACCTGAAAAGCATCATCTATTGGAGCAATACCAAAGTTTTTAGAAATTCTTGAAGCCCCTATACCTTCGGTTATTGATGACCCAGAAGATTCCAATTTTCCATTTTTAATATAATTGTATAAAGATGATCCATCCGGATCACTCAACATTATTTTAATATCTTTTTTTTTTTCTTTTAAACCAATACCTACGCCAGCAATTGTGCCACCGGTTCCTGATGAGCAAGTGAATGCATCTATATTCCCATCTAATTGGTTGTATATTTCAACAGAGGTAGTATCGATATGGGCTTGTGCATTTATTACATTATCAAACTGATTTGCCCAACAAATTTTTTTATTACTTGTTTTAGACATTTCTTCTGCTATTTTTTTTGAGTACTTAACATAATTACTTGGATTTGCATAAGGAACTGGATCAACTTCAATTAATTTGGCTCCTAAATTTTTTAATGCATCTTTTTTTTCTTGTGATTGATTATTATTAATTACTATTATCGTATTTATACCAAAATAATTAGCAATCATTGTAATACCAATACCTGTATTGCCTGCAGTTCCTTCAACTATCGTACCACCTTTCTCTAGATTATTTTTTTTCAAAGCATCTTTTATTATCCATAATGCTGCTCTATCTTTTACAGATAAACCTGGGTTTAAAAACTCTGCCTTACCATAAATATTGCATCCAGTAATTTCTGAGGCTTTTCTAAGTTTTATTAGGGGAGTATTTCCTATTAAGTCAATAACTGTATTCATTTTATTTTCTTTAAAAAAAATTGCGTTACATCGGTTCTTTTAAGAGCAAAACCTGTTTCACAGTAATCTAAATAGTAGTTCCAAAGTCTATTAAACTTATCATCAAATTTTTTATTTTTAATTTTAAACCAATTTTTATTAAAATTATTTTTCCAATGATTCAATGTTTTAGAATAATCTCTTCCAAATTCAATCTCTTTTTTTATTTGAAAATTATTTTTCTTGAATAAATTTTTTAAAATTTCTTTAGTTGGAAGCATACCTCCAGGAAAAATATATTTTTGAATAAAATCTACATTTACCATATATTTTGCGAAATACTTCTCATCAATTGTAATAATTTGTAAACAAGCTTCCCCATTTGTTTTTAAAATTGAGTTTAGCTTCTTAAAATATATATCCCAATATTTTTTACCAACAGCCTCAAACATTTCAATAGATACTACCTTTTCGTATTTATTTTTAATATCTCTATAATCCTTTAGTTGAATACTAAAGTTATCTTGGTTCAATTTATTATTATTTATATATTTAAATTGCTCCTGGCTAATTGTTATTCCATCTAAGGTTAAGGCCTTATCCTTAGTATAATTAAGAAAGCCACCCCATCCTGAACCTATTTCGCAAACATTATCATTTTTGCTAATCTCTATTCCCTCACATATACTATTATATTTGTTAACTTGCGCTTCATCTAAATTATTATTTTTACCAAAAATACCAGAAGAATATGTCATCGTATTATCTAGCCAGTGTTTATAAAACTCGTTTCCCAAATCATAATGGAATTCAATATTTTTTTTTGCTTGTCTTACCGAATTTTTCTTAAGAATAAAAAAAAATTTTTCTTTTAATTTTTCGTATAAATTTGGTTTCCATTCTTTTTTATTTATATCTTGGTTAATTAACAAAATTTTCAAAAGATTATTTAAATTTTGAGTTTCCCACTTTTTATTAATATATCCCTCAGCAAAACCTAAATCACCTCTAAGCATAAAGTCTTTTATGACACTTAGATCTTTTATAACTATATTGGAGTTTAAGCCTTTATTATTCCCAATAAAAGTTTTCTTATAAAAGTCTTTAATATTAAGTTGTATTGTGCCCCACTTAATTTTATCGAGCTCTTTTTTTATATAGTTATTTAAAAGATTATTCATGAAAACTTAAAGTATTATATAATTTTTTTCTCTTAAAATAAAACTTTGCTTTTTTTATTTTAGAAATTAATGCTTGATAATGTATCATCAGCATTATTTTTTGTGCATAGAATATTCTCTTTACACCAAAATAAAGCAAATTTTTATTGCTAAATATGTAATGCTTGGCAATTAGACCCGTCTTCAGCATACTATTTGAATTAATTGCATCAATATTAATGTAAATTTTATTTTTTTTAATCATAACATTGAAATAATATTTCATATTCATTGATAGAAATGGTGAAACGTACAGTTTTTTCTTTATCGTATGCTTAAATATATGTGAATTGATTTTTTTATAATAAGTATGCTGTTCGTGATGCGTATTCTTAACTTCATAAACGATATATTTAATTTTTTCTTTATGATAACAGAAGTATATAGATATAGGATTAAAAACATAACCCAAAAACCTGGGAGAAGAAAGTATATATATATCTAAATCTTTCTTAAAATTAAAGTTTTTTGTAATTTTCTTTTTAATAAATTTATATAAGTTTTCACCTTTAATCCTAGAACCATGATCAATCTCATAAAAACTAAATATATTTAGTTTGTTTATTGAGAATAAAAAGGGTTTTTTTAAACTTTCAATCTCTTTTAAATTTAATAATAGACTTAAAGCGTTATATGAAAAAAAATTATCAAAGGGTTTTTTCCTATGATGAAAAATATAGGTATCGCAAATTTTATTTTTCAACATCTAATTTTTTAAAAACTTCTATAGCAGAATTTACACCATCTTCATGAAAACCATAACCTAACCAAGCTCCTGCAAAATAAATATGATTCTCTCCAGAGGTTATATCATTTTGTTTTTTTAATTCCTCTTTATCATATTTAAATACGGGATGCCTATAAGATAATTTTTTAATTATTTTTTCATTATTAATTTTATCGTAATTTAAAGTTACAAATATATTTTTTCTTAACTTTAAATTTTGAAGTAAATTCATCCAATATGTTAGTATTAAATTTTTACTTTGATACCTATAATTCCATGATGACCAATTACTTAACTTATTTGGCATAATTTTTTCATCCGAATGAATTACTATATTATTTGTTTTATAATTTACCATATCTAATAATTTTTCTTGATTTTTTGTTAAATTTTTTATTATTTTTTTTGCTTGATCAGTATGTATACATGATATCAAAATATCATATTTATATTCTTTATCATTTGAGCATTTTACAATTTTATTATCTTGATCAATATTTATTACCTCGGAATTCAGAATACAATTATCTTCTCCGATTTTAGTGACAATTTTTTTTACGTATTGTGAACTACCATTTTTTATCGTCATCCAAATTGGTCTTTTTTTTAAAATATTGCATAATCCGTGATTTTCAAAAAAGTTAATAACAAATTTTGCTCCATAATTTTTGATATCTTGAAAATTTGAAGACCATATTGAACTACACATTGGCAAAAAATAAAGATTAATAAATTCTTCATTAAAATGATGTTTTTTTAAAAACTGGTCTACAGTAATTGAATTATTTGTTTTTTTTTTAGTTTTAATTATTAAATTCAGTTTAACTATACCTGCTAAAACCTTCCAATATCTTAGCGTGAAAATATTACTTAAATCAAAAATTGTTTTAATGTTTTTGCCAGCCCATTCATAATTTTCTTCATCATTAATTACAGAAAATGACATATTACTTTTTTCATATTCAACATTATTTTCTTCTAAAACTTTAATATAATTTTGATAATTTAAGTTGTTAAAAACAATAAACCCACTATCAAAATTAAATACTCTATTATTTTCAGATATCGTATGAGTGTGTGAATGTCCGCCTATATAATCATTTTGTTCTAATAATAACAGTTCAAATTTGTTTTTTAAAAAATATGAAACACATAAACCGCTTATTCCACCACCTATTACTATTGCTTTTTTCATTTAGATCTTAATTTTTTAAATGCCGCTAAGGCCTGATTTCTCGCAATTTTGTGGTCAACGATTGGTTTATGATAATCTCTTTCTAAAACAAATCCTATTTTTTTAGCAGTAACATTATCAATTTCCCAGGGTTTATGTATTAATTTTTTCGGGATTGACCGAAGTGTTGGTATCCACTTTTTTACATATAAACCGTCTTTGTCAAATTTCTCACCCTGTAATATAGGATTAAAAATTCTAAAATAAGGTGCTGCGTCTGCACCACAACCTGATACCCATTGCCACCCACAAATATTATTTCCTAAATTAAAATCTAATAAAGAATCTCTAAAAAAACTTTCGCCTTCTTTCCAATTTATTCTTAAATGTTTTACAAGAAATGATGAGGTAATCATGCGGACACGATTGTGCATCCAGCCCGTCTCATATAATTCCCTCATTCCAGCATCTACAATAGGATAACCAGTTTCACCCTTTTTCCATTTTTCAAGTTTAACTTTATCATTTGACCAAATGAAATTGTCAAATTGAGTCCTTAGGTTTCGTTTTTCAATTTGTGGAAAGTGATTTAATAAATGATATGAAAATTCTCTCCAACCTATCTCATTAATAAACTTCCTATGATTTATATTTTTATTTTTAATATTATTAAAATATGAATATATGGTTTCAGATGTAATTTCCCCAAAAGCGATATGAGGAGATAATTTTGATGTACCAAAAATAGAAGGAATATCTCTATTTTTGGAGTAATTTGAAATGTTTTGATCCATGAACTTTTCGAGAACTTCTATTGCCTGTTTTTCTCCAGGGTTCCATAAGTTCTCAAATTTTTCATGCCATTTTTTTTTAGGTAAAATTATATTTTCAACGAAATCGCAAATCTTTTTATCTTTCGTATTTATATTTTTTATGCTCTTAAGCTTTGGTTTTTCTATGTTATTATTATTCAAATAACGAATTTCTGCATTTTTCCAAAAAGGTGTAAATACCTGAAATGGAGTACCATCATTCTTTTTTACATCAAAAGGATTCTGCAATAGATTTGATTTACCAACAAATATTTTTAAATTGAATTTAAAATGTTTTGATATTTTCTTATCTAATTCTTGCTCTTTTGGTTCAAAAATTTTATTATAGTATATTTGCTTAATACCGTAATCTTTAACGAATTTTTTTAAAACATCGTATTCATCTCCTTTTAATAAATGAAATGTAAAACCTAATTCACTTAATATTTTTTCAAATTTAATTATAGTTTGCGATAACCACCATTTTTGAGCGGATCTGTTATGAAATTTTTCACTATTGTATATGTATAAAGCTAATTTTTTCTCTCGATTTTTACGCACATGCTCAAGCGCATTATTATTATTCACCCTAAAATCTGATCTTACCCAGTATAAATCCATGAAATATTCCTAAATTTAATTCTTATTTTTGTATTAAAATCAATATAAATATAATAAAAAATTCTCTATTTTGTCGCTTTTTTATCTTGCAATATTTGCTAAAAAGAGGTTTAAAGGATCCCGGGGCAGGTAAAATTGAGCACATTATTAAATGAACACTTAGGAAAAAAATTAAGGCTCAGAAGAACTTCTTTAGGATTAACTCAGACACAGGTTGCGAAGGCAATAAACGTTACTTTTCAGCAAATACAAAAATATGAAAAAGGCACTAATGGTGTAAGTTCTGCTCGATTATTACAATTAGCAAACTTTCTAAAAGTTCCAATAAAGTACTTTTTTGAGGATTATCAAGATTTTAGAGCTGATAGTGGTAAAGACTTAGCAAAAAGTCTTAATTACTCTTTTTTATTAAAACTATTTAATGATTTAGAGCCTGTAGAGAAAGAAAAAATATTTGAAGTTCTCAAGAATAATGGAGATATAAAAAGAGCTGTTTAAATCTGGCTCCCCGGGCCGGACTCGAACCAGCGACAAAGCGGTTAACAGCCGCTTGCTCTACCAACTGAGCTACCGGGGAATTTTAGCAGAATACAAAATTTTCATTATAAAACAATCAAATTCTATGGAGGCCACGCCCAGAATCGAACTGGGATAGAAGGATTTGCAATCCTCTGCGTAACCATTCCGCCACGTGGCCATTTAATAATACTTAATTTTTAATATTCTGAGGTATATATATGATTGGATAGTTATTCAAACCATGATTCTTAAAAATCAAAAAAACCATATGATTAATGGGCAATTAATACCAAATTTAATTACTAATGATAAAATCTTGGTAGCTTTTAACTCACTAAATAGAGAAGATTTTTTAACACCTGATACAAAAAGCATTGCCTATATTGATGATCATATATTTATAAAGAAAAGGTTTTTGCTTAAACCATATTATTTAGCCAAAATTTTAACATTTATGCAAATCGATAAAAAAAACGAAATATTAGATGTTGGGTGTGGCAGTGGTTATAGCTCAATTATATTTGGAAAGTTTTTTAAGTTTATTGTAAGCGTGGAAGAAGATATTACCTTAGTCAAGATTTTTCGTGAGTATTTAAAAACGAATAAAATTACAAATTGTCAAGTTTTGAATACAAAATTTAATGAAATTAAGTTAGAAAAAAAATTTGATCATATTTTTATCAATGGTGCTATTAATAAATTTCCGTTTTATCTGACAAAATATCTTAATGAAGATGGAAAAATTTATTCCATATATACTGAAAATGAATTTCCATCATATTTTTGTAAATTTACACTTAAAAACAACGAAGAATATGAGAAGACTCAATTATTTGAAGCTTCTGCGCCATTATTATATAATCTCAAATCAAATCAAGTGAAATTTATTTTTTGATGAGCAAAACAAGTAGTTATAATCATAAAATAGTCGAAAAAAAAATATATTCCTTATGGGAAAAAAAGAAGTGTTTTAAACCCATCAAAAATAAAAAGAATAAAAAATTTGTTATAGTAATACCTCCGCCAAACGTAACAGGAAATCTTCACATGGGGCACGCTTTGAATAATTCTATCCAAGATTTATTAATAAGATATCACCGCAATAAAGGAGTTGAAACACTCTGGCAACCTGGAACTGATCATGCTGGTATAGCGACGCAGCTGGTAGTGGAAAAACAATTAAATAAAAAAAGTATTAAAAAGCAAGATTTGGGACGTAATAAATTTATCAATGAAATCTGGAAGTGGAAACGTAAATCTGGAAATGCGATAACATTGCAATTAAAAAAATTAGGTTCAAGTTGTGATTGGTCAAGAGAAAGATTTACAATGGATAAAGGCTTATCACAAGCTGTTACAAAAGTATTTGTAGAATTGTACAATAAGAAGCTTATTTACAAAGACCTAAAATTGACAAATTGGGACCCAAAATTAAAAACAGCTATTTCTGACTTAGAGGTAAACCAAAAAGATGTTAACGGCAAATTATATTATATTAAGTACTACTTAGAATATTCAAATGATTTTTTAGTTATTGCCACTACAAGACCAGAAACGTTATTTGGTGATACCGCTGTAGCTATAAATCCTAGTGACGAAAGATATTTAAAATATCTGGGAAAAAAAATTAAAATTCCTATTTCAAATAGATTAGTTGAAATTATTAGTGATGAATATGCTGATCCAACGCAAGGCTCTGGTGTAGTAAAGATTACTCCTGCACACGATTACAATGATTATGATGTAGGAAAAAGAAATAATTTAGAATTAATAAATATTATGAACAAAGACGGTACTCTAAATAAAAATGTTCCAAAAAATTATCAAAATTTAGATCGTTTTGAAGCAAGAGAAAATTTAATTAAAGAATTAAATGATTTAGAACAAATAGAAAAAATAGAAGACATAAAACACACTGTTCCTTTCGGTGATAGATCTGGAGTTGTTGTAGAGCCATTATTAACTAAACAATGGTTTGTAGATGCAAAAAAAATAGCAACAAATGCGATTGTTAAAGTTAAAAATAAAGAAACAGTTTTTTATCCAGAAAATTGGAGCAAGACTTATTTTCAATGGATGGAAAATATTGAGCCATGGTGCATCTCCAGACAATTATGGTGGGGACACCAGATACCCGCATGGTATACAAAAAATAATGAAATTATAGTTGCCGAAAATAAAAAAGAAGCGGAAAAAATTGCGAAAAAAAAATATAGACAAAAAAAAAATATTACTAGAACAAGATAAAGATGTGCTTGATACATGGTTCTCATCAGCACTATGGCCTTTCGCTACAATGGATTGGCCGAAAAAAAATTATGAATTAAATAAATATTATCCTTCAAGTGTTTTAGTAACAGGTTTTGATATCATATTTTTTTGGGTTGCAAGAATGATGATGATGGGATTATTTTTTATGAAAAAAGTTCCGTTTAGAAAGGTTTATGTACATGCGCTAGTAAGAGATGAAAAAGGTCAAAAAATGTCAAAATCCAAAGGTAATGTTATCGACCCTTTAGATTTAATTAATTTGTATGGAGCGGACTCTTTACGTTTTACACTCATATCGATGAGCTCTCCTGGAAGGGACGTCAAATTATCTACAGATAGAGTCAAAGGCTATAGAAATTTCTTGACAAAAATATGGAATATTTTTGCTTATAGTAAAAAAAATCAGGTAACTTTAAATAAAAAAATTAAATTATCAAAATTAAATTTATCAATTAATTTTTGGATTATAAATGAACTAGAAAAACATAAAAAATTAATAAATAAGTCGATTGAAAATTATCGTTTTGATGAGGCAGCTAAATTAACCTATCAATATATTTGGGATATTTTTTGTGATTGGTATCTTGAATTTACTAAGCCTATATTTCAAAGTAAAATAAAAAAAGATATAGAAGAAACTAAAAATGTATTACTATATATTCAAAAAGAAATATTGTTTTTATTGCATCCTTTTATGCCGTTCATAACTGAAGAACTTTGGATTAAACATAATTTCAAAAAAATATACGGTAATTATTTAATTAATTATACTAATCCTGATCTTAAATTAAAAATTAATAAAAAAACAACTAATAATATAATATTTTTAAGAAATTTAATCTTAGAGATAAGATCTGTAAAGTCAAGATTGTCAATAATACCTGGAAGTAAAATCGACCTTGGTTTAAAAACTTTAAATAAAAAAGACAGCAAATTGATAACTGATAATATTATTTTTTTATCTAAATTAGCTAGAATTAATAAAATCTGTGAAAATATAGATAAAAATTTTATTTCGATAATTGTTGACGGAAGAAAAATATCTATTAAATTTGAAGATAGCGTAGACATTAATAAGCAAAAGTTAATTATAGACAAAAAAATATCTGATTTAGTGAAAATAATTGAAATTTCAAAAAAAAAGCTTAATAATGGTAATTTTATTAAAAAAGCACCTAAAGATATTATTGATAAAGAAAAGGAATTATTAAAGTCTAACTCTTTAGAACTGGATAAATTAAAGGAAATTATAAACACTGTAATATGACAAATATCGATAAAAAAAAATTACCTAGTAGACATACAACCGTAGGTCCAGAAAGAGCGCCTCATAGATCTTTTTATTACGCAATGGACTTAAAAAAGGAGGATATCGTAAAGCCTTTTGTAGGTGTCGTATCTACTTGGAATGAGGCGGCTCCATGCAATATCGCTTTAATGAGGCAAGCCCAGAGTGCCAAAAAAGGTGTAAACAAAAAAGGCGGTACACCAAGAGAATTTTGCACAATTACAGTCACGGATGGTATCGCGATGGGTCATGAAGGTATGAAATCATCTTTAATTTCAAGAGAGGTAATAGCTGACTCTACAGAATTAACAGTTAGAGGACACTGTTATGATGCATTAATTGGTATAGCAGGTTGTGATAAGTCTTTACCAGGTTTAATGATGGCAATGTGCAGATTAAATGTGCCAAGTATATTTCTATATGGTGGATCAATCCTTCCAGGAAAGTTTAAAGGTAAGGATGTTACTGTTGTTGATGTTTATGAGGGAGTTGGTATGCACGAGGCAGGTAAAATGACAGATGAAGAGCTTGAGGAACTTGAATTAAATGCCTGCCCAAGTGCAGGAGCGTGTGGTGGACAATTTACTGCTAACACAATGGCTTGTGTATCAGAAGCAATTGGTTTGGCGTTGCCTTATTCTTCAGGCACACCTGCTCCATACTTAGATAGAGATAAATACGCATTAGAAAGTGGTATACAGGTTATGAGATTATTGAAAGATAAAATTAGACCAAGAGACATCGTAACATTAGACTCTTTAAAAAACGCTGCTGTTATTGTTGCTGCTACTGGTGGATCAACAAATGCAGCATTACATCTTCCAGCAATTGCTAATGAGTGCGGTATAAAGTTTGATTTATTAGATGTAGCAAAAATTTTTAAACAAACACCTTACCTAGCAGACTTAAAACCTGGTGGCAAATATGTTGCTAAAGATATGTTTGAAGCAGGCGGTGTACCAATGTTATTAAAAACATTACTCGATGGTGGTTACATTAATGGTAAATGTTTAACAGTCACAGGTAATACAATGGAAGAAAATTTGAAAAATATAAAGTTTAATAAAAACCAAAAAGTTATGAGAAGTTATGACAACCCCATTACAAAAACGGGTGGTGTTATAGGCTTAAAAGGTAATTTAGCTAGCGAAGGTGCGATTGTAAAAGTTGCAGGTTTAAAAAAATTAAAATTTTTAGGAATAGCGAAGTGTTTTGACAGTGAAGAGGAGGCATTTGAAGCTGTGAAGAATAAAAAATATAAAGAAGGTGATGTAATTGTAATACGCTACGAAGGACCCAAAGGTGGGCCTGGAATGCGAGAAATGCTTTCAACAACTGCTGCGATTTACGGACAAGGAATGGGAGAAAAGGTTGCTCTAATAACAGATGGTAGATTTTCCGGTGCTACAAGAGGTTTCTGCGTTGGTCATGTCGGACCAGAAGCATATGTTGGTGGTATGATTGGATTATTAAATGATGGTGATAAAATCATTATAGATGCCGAGAATGGATCTATAAACGTTGAATTAGATGACGAAGAAATTGAAAAAAGAAAAAAAATTTGGAAGAAGAAAGAGCCGAATTTCGGAAGCGGAACTCTTTGGAAGTATGCTCAAAGCGTAGGTAGCTCACAAAATGGTGCAGTGACACATCCAGGAGCATTTAAAGAGAAAAAATGTTACGCAGATATTTAAATGAAAGTAAGACCAATCATTTTGTGCGGGGGAGAGGGTACGAGATTATGGGACAACAAAAAAATTATTAAGCCAAAACAATTTATAAATTTCGGTTCGTGGACGTTATTTGATCAAACTCTCAAAAGAGTCAAAAACCCTCTTTTTGATTATCCAATAATTAGTACAAATCGCGGTTATGAAAAAAAAATAAGAAATATTCTTAAGAAAAATGATTTTAAAAAATATAAAATTGTACTAGAACCCGAAAAAAAAAATACCGCACCAGCGATATTATCAGCGGTATTTGCAAATATACTTTCAGATAAAAATAAATTTAAAAATTCTATAAATTGGAATGAGCCTTTAATCTTCTTAAGCAGCGACCATTACATAGAAAAAAAAGAAATATTTATAAATACAATTAAAAAGCATATAAAGTACTTAACAGATAAAAATATCTTTTTATTTGGAGTTAAACCCAACATGCCCTCATCTGAGTATGGATATATCTTAATGAAAAAAAATAAAAATATTTTTAAGGCAATAAAATTTCTTGAAAAACCTAGTTTTAACTTATCAAAGAAAATTATAAAAAAAGGTGGATATTGGAACTCAGGAATGTTCTTGCTAAACACAATGTCGGTTATAAATAATTATAAAAAACATAGCCCCAAGATTTATAATATTTTGCATGATACCTTTTTAAATTGCAAGTCTAAAACAAAAGTAATTAATAAAAAAATTTATGTAATAGATAATAAGCTATTTAAAAATATAAACTCTATTTCTTTTGATTATTCAATTTTAGAAAAAGCAGAGAATATTAATATTATTAAATTAAATATTCCTTGGAGTGATTTGGGGAGTTGGAAGGAAATTTTAAATATATTTTATAAAAAAAGAAATACATATATTTCCAATAAAAGTGTTTTTTTTAGACCTTGGGGCAAATATACGAATTTATTTAAAGGTGAAAATTTTTTGATTAAAGAAATATATGTAAAATCAAAAGCAAAGTTGAGTTTACAAAAACACTTCCACAGAAGTGAGCATTGGATTATAAAAAAAGGATTAGCGCATATTACATTAAATAATAAGATTATTAAAAAAGAAATAGATGAATCTATTTTTATACCTAAAGGATCTATTCATAGGGTTGAAAATAAATCAAATAAACCTCTTATTATTTATGAAGCTCAAATTGGAAAAATCTTAAAAGAAAGCGATATAGTTAGATACGACGATATATATGGAAGAGTTAAAAGTGTATTTTGATAGGTGCATGGTCTGAAGGTTTTTCTAAAGCTCGAACATATTTATCAATTTTAACACTTTTAATATCATTTATTAAATTTTGTGAAACCAAGAAGTGATCAATTCTTAATCCTTTGTTTTTATTCCAAGAACCTCTTTGATAATCCCAAAATGTATATTGTTTATCATTATTATCAAATAATCTAAAAGAGTCTTTAAATCCTAAATTCAATAATTTTCTAAATTCCTTTCTTATTTCTAACTTGAATAAAGCGTCATTAGCCCAGTCTTCAGGATTGTCGACATCCTTATCTTCAGGTATTACATTAAAGTCACCACCAATAATTAAATTTTTATTTCTAATAGTTATTTTTTTTATAAAAATAAAAAATTTTTTGAGCCATTTCTTTTTATATAAATATTTTTCTGTTCCTACGGGATTACCGTTTGGTAGATAAATGCAAATAATTTTTGCTGATTTTTTTTTTATTTCAATATCTGCTGATATAAATCTAGACTGATCATTAGGATCTACAAAACTATTTATATCAATATTATTTAATTTACATTTGCTAATTATAGCTACGCCATTATATGATTTCTGACCGCTAACATAACATTTATAACCTAAATCATTAAAAAATTTAGAGGGAAACTGGTCTGTTTGACATTTAATTTCTTGTAACAAAAGTATGTCAATTTTTTCTTTAACTAAATAATTTTTAATAATCTCAGTTCTGATTCTTACTGAATTTATGTTCCAGCTTGAAATTATCACAGAGAGAAAGAAATTCCACAGCCACAAGAAGATTGTGCATTTGGATTTTTAATCTTAAATGCTTTTTCTATTAGTGTTTCCTGATAGTCTAAAATTGAATCTTTTAGGTAACTTAAACTAAGTTTGTCTATTACTACCATATCATTTTTAAAGTCATCAATAGCAATAGATTTGTCGATAGAAAAAATATATTTAAATCCAGAACAACCTCCGCCTTCAATGGTAACACGAAAAAAAGATCCCTTTTCTTCGTTTTTAAGTATATTAGCAATTTCTTTTTTTGCTCTATCTGTTATTTCAATATTCATGAATAATTAATAAATAATTTAAAAATGCAAAAAATTATAGATAAATATAATAAAAAATTAGCGACATTTTCCTCAAATGACATAAATTTTAGAGGAAGGGTATATAAAGTCAAAAAATCAAAGTATAGAACAGAATATCAAAGAGACAGAGACAGAGTAATACATTGCAACTCTTTTAGAAGATTAAAACATAAAACTCAGGTTTTTGTATATCATGAGGGTGATCATTTTAGGACCAGACTCACACACTCAATTGAAGTCTCGCAAATTTCTAGATCAATAGCTAGGGTGCTTGGTTTAAACGAGGATTTGTGTGAAACACTAAGCTTAGCACATGATCTCGGTCATACACCATTTGGCCATGCAGGGGAGGGTGCTCTAAATAAGTGTATGATAAACAATGGTGGTTTTGATCATAATTTACAAACTATTAGGATACTGATTTTTTTAGAAAGAGTTTATCAAAAGCATACTGGATTAAATTTGACAATAAATACTATTGATGGACTAATAAAACATAATGGTATCGTAAATAATTATAAACATATTGAAAAGAGTCTACCAGAAATAAAAAAATACAAAATAAATTACATGGATATCGGATCATTAGAAGCGCAAATAAGTTCTATCTCAGACGATATAGCCTATAATAGTCATGATATTGATGATGGTCTTAGAGCAGGGCTCTTTACATTAAAAGACTTAAAAAAGATTACTAGTTTTAACAACGCTATAGAAAAAAACAAAATAAGTTTAAATAATTATGGAATAAATAGGTTTTTAATAAATTACCTAGTTACAGATTTGATAGAAGAGACAAATAAAAGATTAAAAAAAAATAAAATAAAAACAATCAAAGATGTATATAAATACGGAAAAAATCTGATTAGTTTTTCAAAAAAAACCGAATTTTTTTTAATGGAAATAAGAAATTTTTTAAAAAGCAACATGTATAATCATAAATTTATAACGAAATGGAATATAAAATCTGAAAACATTATAGAACAACTTTTTAATTATTATTTGAAAAATTATGATAAAATAAAAGAAAAACATGAGTCTCAATCTAAAGAAAGAAATATTTGTGATTTTATTGCAGGTATGACAGATAAGTATGCGCTTACGATGTATAACGACTTAATAAAATGAATATATTTGAAATTTATAAACAAAAATTTATTAAATTATTAAAAGACAAAAATGTAGAACTTTTTGATTTGGAAGATAAATTTTTAGTTGAAAAACCAAAACTTGAAAAATTTGGTGATTTAACTTTTAATATAGCAATGATTTTATCTACTAAAGTAAAAAAGAATCCATATGAAATTGCTTGTCAAATTGAAGATGTCTTAAAGAAAAATTTTAAAGAATTTGATAAGTTTAATGTAATAAAACCAGGATTTATAAATTTGAAATTTAAAAAAGATTTTTGGACGAATTTTTTATCATCCTTAGAAAATAACTATGGAGTACCAAATTTAAAAAAGAATAAAATTTTATTAGAATTTGTATCAGCTAATCCGACAGGGCCTTTGCATGTTGGCCACTGTAGAGGAGCTGTATATGGAGATATTCTAGCCAATCTATTGCAATTTGCTGGCCACACTGTTGTTAAAGAGTACTATGTAAACGATTATGGAAATCAAATAGATATTTTTGTTAAATCTGTTTATCATAGAATAAAAGAGATACTACACAAAAGACCATTTCCCGAAAATAAAAATTTGTATCCAGGCGATTATATTAAAGAAATAGCTAGAGATATTATAAAAGAAAAAAAAATAAGTAATTATGATAATTTTGAAAAAATAAAAGATTTACTCTCGAAAGAGTCAATTTTACATGCAATGAAACTAATAAAATCAAATTTAGAGTCCATGGGTATTAAGCACGACAATTTCGTATACGAGTCTAATTTAGTAAAGCAGAAAATAATTGAGAAAGTTGTTTCAAAATTAACAAAGAAAAATCTTTTATATGATGGATTTTTGCCAAAACCTAAATCAATTAAAGATGAAAATTGGGTTAAGAGGAAACAACTTTTATTCAAATCATCATCTTTTGGTGATGATGAGGATAGAGCGTTACAAAAACCTGATGGATCATGGACTTATTTTGCGAATGATATTGCATATCATTTAAATAAAATTGAGAGGTCTTTTGACAAATATATAAATATTTTAGGAGCCGATCATGCAGGATATATAAAAAGAATTACCTCAAGTGTTATTGCTCTTCAAAATAACATAGATTTTAAATGCAAGGTAACTCAACTAGTAAAATTGTATAAATCAGGAAAGCCTTATAAAATGTCAAAAAGGGCAGGAGATTTTATTGAAGTTAAAGATCTTATTTCATCAGTAGGAAGTGATGCTGTTAGATTTATGATGGTTTATAGAAACACTGACTCTCAAATTGATTTTGATTTTGATATAGTAACAGACAGGTCTAAAGATAATCCAGTATTTTATGTTCAGTATGCAAGCGCAAGAATCCATTCAATTTTTAGAAAATTAAATAAAAATATTGAGGATAATATTAAATCTACAAACCTTAATTTATTAAATGATAAATCTGAAATAGATATTATAAAAAAAATTTCGGAATGGCCTAAAGTAATATCTTTAAGTGTAAAAAATCTAGAGCCACATCGAGTTCCATATTATTTATATGAGTTATCTTCTTTATTTCATTTTTATTGGAATCTTGGAAAAAGTAACGATAAATTAAGAATTTTAGAAAACAATAACAAGGATTTGGTTGCTGCAAGATTATTTTTAATTAAAAAAATTTTTTTTGTTATTAAAAGTGGATTAAATATTTTAAATGTATCAATAGTTAAAGAAATGTAATGAAATATTTTAAGTATATAAATTACTTGGTGGTTTTAGCATTTATAGGATTAAATATTAAGTTTTATAACTCAAAAATATTTTTTGAAAATAAAATTGAAAGTAGAAAAAATTATATACATTTATTAGATAAAGAAGCTGATAATATCGCACAATTAAAAGAAAAGGACTTTAAAATTTTCAATGAAAATAAAGGCAAATTTAAATCAATTGAAAATGAAAAATCATATTGGAAATTATTAAAATGATAACAAAAGCTATATTTGGAATTAAATATTCCTACTTGTCCAATGCAGAAATATTATTCATAAAAAAATATCATCCTTATGGCATAATTTTTTTTGAGAGAAATATAGAAAGCATTGATCAGTTTAAATCATTAATTAATCATATAAAAAGTCTTGTGAATTATGATTTGCTATTTGTAATTGATCATGAGGGTGGAAAGATAAATAGATTTAATAAAATTTTTTCGCAAAAAAAATATTCAGCTAAATACTTTGGCGAAATATATAATAAAAATAGAAAAAAATATAAAAAAGAATTAGATTACTTTTTAACTTTTAATATTAATCTTTTTAAATTATTAGGCATCAATACTGTTGCATATCCTGTTCTGGATATACTTTATAGTAAAACACATAAAATTATTAAGGATAGATGTTTTTCATCAAAAAAAAAACAAATTGTTAATATAGCAAAATACGTAATTAATTTTTACCAATCAAATAATATATCTTGTATTAGTAAGCATGCACCTGGTCATGGTTTATCAACTAAGGATAGTCATTTAAGTTTACCGATAGTGACAGAAAATGAAAAATTTCTTATGAAAAATGATTTTGAAACTTTTAAAAATATTAAATCGCACTATATGATGACTGCTCATATACATTATAAAAATATTGACAAAAAATGTGCAACATATTCAAAATATATTTTACAAGATATAATTAAAAAAAAATTAAACTTTAGAGGAAAAATAATTACGGACGATATCTGCATGAAAGGATTAAAAGGTAATTTAAAAATTAGATCTATTCAACCTTTAATTGCAGGATGTGATTTAATTTTGCATTGTAACGGTAATATGAATGAAATGCTACATGTTGCAAAATATGTTAGAAGTAAAAGAATTAAGTAAATTTTATTATTATTTGAATTTCATATGAATAAAAATCTTAATCAAGTAGAAAATTTTGATTTAAATATCGATAACTATGAAGGACCACTAGATTTGTTGCTAGATCTAGCAAAAACTCAAAGGGTCGATTTGATGCAAATATCAATCGAGCAATTAGCAGAATCTTATATTAAGGTTATAGAAAAAGTAAAAAAAAATTTAGAATTAGCTGCTGACTTTTTAGTAATGGCTGCATGGTTAGCATATTTGAAATCAAGATTATTATTGCCCGATGAATACGATGATGATTTTTCTGCACTTGAAATGGCTGAAAAATTAAAATTACAATTAAGAAAATTAGAAATGATAAGATTGCTTTCAACGCAACTAATGAAAAAAAAACAAATAGGTATTGATATTTTTTTTAGGGGAGGGGCGCAGGATATTAAAGGTAAAAATAAGTCAAAATATAAATTATCTTTATATGAATTAATTAAGTCTTATGCTGATTTTAAAAGAAAACAAAACTTCTCCAAAATAGATATTATTAAATTGCCAGTATATACTATGGAATCAGCTATAAAAAAAATATCAGCTATGTTTAATTCAATAAAGGAATGGTGTGATATCAAAAAAACTATTCCAAAAATGTATTTGAATAACAAAAAATTACATAAAACAGGATTATCGGGAACCTTAGTTGCTAGTCTTGAGTTAGTAAGAGAAGGAGAACTGTTAATTAAGCAAAAAAATATATATGATAAAATATTTATTAAAAAAAAATAATATATGTCTAGATCTGAAAAAAAATTAATAGAAGCTATTTTATTTGCATCTAAAGAACCTGTTGATATAAAAAATTTAAAAACAAAAGTTAAAAGAGGAACTGACGTATTAAAAATTTTATATAACTTACAGGATGAGTACAAAAATAGAGGAATAAATTTAGTTTGTTTGGCTGAAAAATGGTCTTTTAGAACATCATCCGATTTATCTGACAAGTTAAGAAAAGAAATTTATGTGGAAAAAAAATTATCAAAGGCAGCAATAGAAACTTTGGCAATAATAGCATATCATCAACCTGTGACACGATCAGAAATAGAGGAAATTAGAGGCGTATCTTTTAGCACTGGTACATTGGAAGTATTATTTGAATTAGGATGGGTAAAACCACAAGGTAGAAAAAATATCCCAGGCAAACCACTTATGTACGCAACATCAGATATGTTTTTAAGTCACTTTAATATCAATTCAATTGATGACCTGCCAAACTCAGAAGAATTAATGGCTGCTGGACTAATAGACAATAGAGTTGATAGTTCAATCTTTGGTACTGCTAAATTTGCCGAACAAGATAAAGATAAAGTTGAAAAAAACAGCTATACGAACATAGACGACATGATTAATGATACATTAGAAAAAAAAGAATAATTCTTGTAATTTATAAAAATTAACATATAAATTCCTTATGAGTATAGGTTTTTGGCAAATAGCAATTGTTGTGGCACTAGTAGTCCTCCTATTTGGTAGAGGTAAAATTTCTGAACTGATGGGAGATGTCGCCAAAGGTATTAAAAGTTTTAAAAAGGGCATGTCTGATGAGAATTCAGAAAATAAATCTATATCTAAAGACGATAACAATAAATCTGAAAGTTAAAAATGCCACAGATTGGGTGGTCTGAATTATTAGTAATAATTGTTCTTGCAATACTAATAATTGGTCCAAAAGATTTTCCTGTTGTTGTGAAAAAAATCGGGTCATATGTTAAAAAAGTAAAATCCTATATTACTGAAATTCAGGATGATATCGAAAATGTTACAGATATAGACTCCGAGGAAAGTAATAAAAAAAATAAAAAATCTTAATGGTTGAAAAACAAGCAACTATTGGTGAACATTTAGTTGAATTAAGATCCAGGATATTAAAATCTATAATTTTTTTATTCATAACTTTTATTGTATGTTATTTCTTTGCTGATAAAATTTATGATTTTTTAGTCACTCCTTATGCAGAAGCAGTTAAAAACGACAATATTGATAGAAGATTAATTTTTACAGCTTTACATGAAACATTTTTAACATATTTAAAATTAGCTTTTTTTTCTGCATTTTTTATTTCCTGTCCAATTATTTTAATACAAATATGGAAATTTATTGCACCAGGACTCTACAAAAATGAGAAGTTGGCTTTATTACCTTTTATGGTTGCTACACCAGTGCTTTTTTTATTGGGCGGTATGTTAGTTTATTATTTGATTATGCCACTTGCTATAGAATTTTTTTTATCATTTGAAAAAATAGCAACACCAGAAAGTTTACCAATTCAACTTGAAGCTAAAGTAAACGAATATCTCTCATTAATTACTCGTTTGATAATTGCTTTTGGATTAAGTTTTCAATTGCCAGTTTTATTAACATTACTAGCAAAAGTAGGTTTTGTTGATGCAGAATACTTAAGAAAAAGAAGAAAATATATAATAATAATAATATTTAGTATGGCTGCAGTATTAACCCCTCCAGATCCAATTACCCAGATAGGATTGGCATTGCCACTGCTTCTATTATATGAAATATCAATTTTTACTGTTAAAATCGTAGAGAAAAAATGATTCTGGTAAAGTTTATTAGAGAAAACAAAAAAGAGGTAATTAATTCTTTAAATAAAAGACAATTCAAAAACTCAGATAAAATAATTAATGAAATAATAGTTTTTGATGAAAAGTACAGAGAAAATCTTGAGTCAATTCAAAAGCTTCAAAATAAAAGAAATATCATATCTAAAGAGTTGTCCTCTATAAAAAAAAATTCTAAAGAATTTAATTTAAAAAGCAATGAAGTTACAAATTTAAAAAATAAAATTAATGATTTAACAAATTTAAATGAAACAATTAAAGCCGAAAGTGATAATTTAATTCATAATATTCCTAATATATCTCACGATACGGTGCCCATTGGAAAAAATAGCAAAGATAATAAAGAAATAAAAAAATTTGGAGATATTAATAAACATGATTTTAAAATTAAACCACACGATGAAATTGGTACTAAATTAAATCAAATGGATTTTGAAAATGCAGCTAAAATTTCACGTTCTAGATTTGTTATACTTAAGAATAATCTTGCTTTATTAGAGAGGGCACTTGTAAATTTTATGTTGGACGTACACACAAAAGAAAATGGTTATATAGAGCATTCCATGCCTGTAATCGTTAATTCTAAATCTATGTTTGGCACATCCCAACTTCCCAAGTTTGAAAATGATCAATATAATTTAGGTGACGATTTATGGTTAACACCAACTAGCGAGGTTTCTTTAACGAATGTAGTGGCTGGGAAAATTATTGAATATGACAATTTACCTTTAAGATTAGTTAGCAGTACCCAATGTTTTAGAAAAGAAGCTGGAGCTGCTGGGAAAGATACTAAAGGAATGATTAGACAGCATCAGTTTACAAAAGTTGAATTAGTATCAATTATTCAACCAGAAAAAAGACTAGAAGAACTTGAAAGGTTACTGACTTGTGCAGAGTCAATTTTAAAGAAATTAGAAATTCCGTATAGAGTTATTTTGTTATGTAGTGGTGACATGGGTTTTAGTGCAGAAAAAACTTATGACATTGAGGTTTGGCTACCATCACAAAAAAATTATAGAGAGATATCAAGCTGTTCGAGCTGTGGAATTTTTCAATCTGTAAGAATGAATTCTAAATACAAAACTGTAGATGGAAAAAAAGAATATCTATCTACATTAAACGGTTCAGGTTTAGCCGTTGGTAGAACTATTGTTGCAATATTAGAAAACTATCAAAATTCAGATGGGTCAATAACTGTTCCGAAAGTATTAGTGCCTTATATGAATGGTTGCACAAAAATAAATTAACCCAATGGCGGAGAGGGTGGGATTCGAACCCACGAATGAGTTGCCTCATTGCTGGTTTTCAAGACCAGTGCTTTCAACCGCTCAGCCACCTCTCCATTGATAATAGCGCATTTATAAATATTTATAGCCAAATATCAATAAATGACTTTCATTTTTGATTATGTTATCCAAAATAATGAACCTAATTAAAATATTGTTTTTTATCTTATTAATACTTAAGCCTGAAATATTAAGTGCAAACGAGAATTTTAATAATTGGGTCAAAAACTATAAAAAATACGCTGTTGGGCAAGGAGTAAGTCAAGCCACTGTTGACACAGCATTTATAAATGTAAAATTTTTAGAGAAAATAATAACTTACGATAGAAGACAGCCTGAATTTATAGAAAAAACAAATGTATATATAAAGAAAAGAGTAAATATTAAAAAAATTCAATCTGCCAAATCATTAATTAAATCAAATAGAGATCTACTTAATAAAATTGAAAAGGAATTCAATGTACCTGCAAATTATCTTGTAGCATTGTGGGGTATAGAAACTCATTTTGGAAGACACAAAGGTAAAGTTGATATTATATCTGCATTATCTACTCTCTCATATGATAAAAGAAGATCTGAGTTTTTTTCTAAAGAGCTTTTAATATTATTAAAATTAATAGATAAAAAAATTATTAAATTAGAATCATTAGTTGGTTCCTGGGCAGGAGCACATGGAAATTTTCAATTTATGCCATCATCTATTCAAAACTTCGCCATAGATTACGATAATAATAATAATATTGATTTATATGTTTCCTTAAATGACTCATTTGCATCTGCAGCAAATTATTTAAGGGAAATTGGATGGGATGAAAACCCATGGGGATTTAAAATTAAATTAGAAAAAAAAATTAATTCAAAGTATGTGGGTACGGATGCAAGAAAACTTAAAAAAAAATTATCAATAAAAAAATGGAAAAAATTAGGAGTCAAATTGCCTAACAGCGTAAAAATAAACGAAAATTTAAAAGCAAGACTTATTAGACCCGATGGTAAAACTGGAGACTATTATTTAGTACTTAATAACTATGAAAAATTATTACATTGGAACAGATCTTTGAGATTTGCTATTACAGTTGGAATTTTTGCTGATTACTTAAAAAATGTATAGATTTTTATATTTATTATTTTTATTTTTATTTTCATGTATTTCGCAACAAGTTATATATGAAAAAAAAGGTTTTTTAGTTTTAAATAATGATGGCATTATTGCAATTAAAAATATAAAAAAAAATAAATTAGTTAAAATAATAAATATTGAAAATATGAATTATGTAAAAGTTACTACTAATGCAGATTATAAAGGCTTGGAAAATAGAGTAGGTAATGTTGATTTAGTTACTTTTAATAATTTAAAACTTTCAAAAAAATTTCCCTTAGTTCTTGTTGAAGAGTCAATTGAAAACCCAAAATTTATTGCAAAAAAAGCTAAAATATTTGATAAAGAAAAGAAAGTTGCATCCTCAGTTTTTCGTGAAGAAATTAACATGGAAATTAGCAGTGAAACAGATAAAAATATTTATCTAGAATATGGCCCCTTTCACAATAAATTATATGCCAATGTTTTAGTTAGAAACCTTAAAAAAAATATAAGTAAAAAAAAAATAGTTATAAAATTAAAAAAAAATGATAATTATGTATCTGTAGGACCCTTAGTAAATTTAAAAGAGTTTGACAATTATAGCAATAAATTAAATAAACTAGATGGATATAATATAATTATAAAATGAAAAAAACTGTTTTCTTAATAATACTTTTAATTTTTCCTTCATTGGCTGATTCTAAAATAAGCACCTCAGCATCTCAAGCAATAGTTATAGACGTCAGTTCAGAAAAGATTTTATATGAAAAAAACTCAGATCAAAAAATTTCACCTGCTTCAATGACAAAAATAATGACAAGCATTGTAGCATTTGACCTAATTAAAAAGAAAGAATTATCAATAAACGAAAAATTTCTTGTATCGAACAAGGCCTGGAGGATGTCAAAAAGTGGTTATTCTTCGATGTTCATACTACCCAATGATAAAATCTCTGTTTTAAATTTGTTAAAAGGTATAATTATTGTTTCAGGTAATGATGCTTGTATAGTTTTAGCGGAAGGCATAGCTGGAACAGAATCTGCTTTTGCAGATTTAATGAATGAAAAGGCTATTGAAATTGGATTAAAAAATACTAACTTCACTAATTCATCAGGAATTTACGATGGAAATAATTTTTCAACTGTTTCCGACATAGCAATGATGTCAATTTACATGATCAAGAATTATCCTGAGCTTTATAAACTTTACGCAGAAAAACAATTTACTTGGGATAGAACTGGTGGAGAACCAATAAAACAGGGTAACAGAAATGTTTTACTATATAGAAACGTAGGCGCTGATGGAATAAAAACAGGTCATTTGTCTGACTCGGGTTATTCTTTGGCAGCAACAACAAAATTGAATGACAGAAGAATAATTAGCGTAATAAGTGGGACTAAATCGTCATCAGAAAGAACAAAAGAAAGCTTAAAATTGATTAATTATGCAAAGATTAGATACGACTTGTTAAAAATTCCTAAAGATATCGATATAAAAATTAAGTCATGGAATATCAATGTTGGGCACGTTACTGGTAAATTACGCGATGATTTATTCATTACTACAGAAAAAAGAAAAAAAAATAAAATAAAAATTTTAGCAAAGGTAAAAGAACCAATAAAATCAAATATTAAAATAGGCGATGTATTGGGCAAATTAGAAGTTTATTATGATAACGAATTAATTAAATCCAAAGAAATTGTTTCAAATACTGATGCAGAAAAAGTAAATTTTATGAAAAGATTTTTAAATTCTATAAGTTTTTTTGTATGGGGTTAAAAAATGAAAAAATTTATAACATTTGAAGGAATTGACGCATCTGGAAAATCTACACAAATTAAAATAATTTATAAACTTTTAAAAAAAAAAAATAAAAAAGTTTTCATAACAAGAGAACCAGGCGGTACAATTTTGGCTGAGAAAATTAGAAATTTAATAATTAACAGTAATTTCACGCCTTTAACAGAACTAATGCTTTTTTATGCCGCAAGATACGACCATTTTAAAAAAATCAACTACTATTTAAAAAAAAAATATATAGTGCTATGTGATAGATATATTCATTCAACCTATGCTTATCAACATCACGAACAAAAAATAGATAAAAAACTGATAAATTTCTTACAAAACATTATTGGGAAAAATTCATATCCAGATTTAACTTTTTTAATAGATTTGCCATCTGTTTTGGCAAAAAAAAGGATCAAATTAAGAAGAAAAAGTAAAGATAAATTTGACAATTATGATTTGAAAAAAATAAATATTATTAGAAAAGCTTTTTTAAAAGAAAAAAAGAGAGATAAAAAAATATTTTTAATAAATGGTGCATTAACTAAAAACCAAGTAACAAACCAAATAATCAAAATATTAATAAAAAAGAAAATTTTAAATGGATAATAATAATTTTTTATCTGATCAACTCAAAATGTTTATTGATTTAAATAATAAAAATACTTTTCCAAGTCCTATTTTATTTTTAACTAATGATGTTAATAGAGTTTTTTTTTTCGCAAAAAGGCTTGTCAGTGAATTTATTGGATTAAAATATAGTTGCGAGGAGGATGATATTATTTTTAAAAATAGATTTGATATTTATTTGTTAGATTTAACTAAGTCTACCGGTATTGATTTAATACGAGACTTAATAAAATTCACAAATTTAGGAACTTTAAATAAAAATAATAAATATGTTTTAATTAATAACATTTCTTATTTAAATAACTTCGCGACAAACTCATTACTTAAAACATTAGAGGAAAATATTGATAATTGTAATTTTATTTTAGTATCATCTGTAAACGACAATATTTTGGGTACTATTAAATCACGTTGTTTTACATTTAAATATTTTTTTAAAAAAAATGATATAATAAAAAGTAAAAACCTTGATATAAATCAATGTATAGAAAATTATAATAATGAAAAGTCTAATCAAAATTACAAAATGGTTAAATTTGCTTTACTTAATCATTTTGAGGAAAATAATATAAATAATTACGAAAGCTTAATAAGAAAATTTAAAATTTTAGACAAATCAAAAAAATTCAATCAAAATTTAAAAAATTTAATTTGATATTAATGCCCAAAAATTTTTTTATAACTACACCAATTTATTATCCTTCTGGCAAGCCACATATGGGCCATGCATATTCCAGTATATTAACAGACATAATTGCAAGATTTAAGAGACTTGAAGGTTATGAGGTATTTTTTTTAACTGGTACAGACGAGCACGGGTTAAAAATACAAAAATCAGCAGAAAAAGATAATAAAAATCCAATAGATTTTTGTAACGAAGTATCAGAAGTTTTTAGAAATTTATCTAATCAACTAAACTTAAGTAACTCTGATTTTATAAGGACAACAGAAGATAGACATAAAAAAGTTGTTCAACAACTTTGGGGAATTTTGAGCAAGAAGGATCAAATATATTTGTCAAAATATTCAGGTTGGTATTCAATTTCAGATGAGGCTTATTATACAGAAGAGGAGGTTTTTGAGGAAGATGGTAAAAAAAAATCAATAACTAGTGGTAGTGAAGTTGAGTGGATGGAAGAGGAGAGTTATTTCTTCAAATTGTCAGGTTTTGAAAAAAAACTATTATCTTTTTATGAAAAAAATCCAGATTTTGTTCAACCAGAATCAAGAAAGAACGAAGTTGTAAGTTTTATAAAACAGGGATTAAAGGATTTGTCCGTTTCAAGAACTACTTTTAATTGGGGTATAAGTGTACCAGGTCACAAAAAGCATGTTATTTACGTCTGGTTAGATGCGTTAGTAAACTATGTTAGTGCATCTAACTACTTTAACAAGGATCAGCACGCGCCATGGCCTGCTGATATTCACATAATCGGTAAAGATATTCTGAGATTTCATGCAGTATATTGGCCTGCTTTTTTAATGGCAGCAGAGCTACCTTTGCCCAAAAAAATTTTTAGTCATGGATGGATTCTTTCAGGCGATGAAAAAATGTCAAAATCTAAAGGAAATATTTTAGACCCAATTGAATTGATAAATCAATATGGTGTAGATGAAATTAGATATTATCTTGCTAAAGAAGTTGTATTTGGATTAGATGGAAAGATAAACAAAGATAACATAGAAATTTGTATAAACGATTTAGCTAATAATATTGGAAATCTTACACAAAGAGTTTTTACTTTGATTGAAAAATATTATGATTTAAAAATGCCAAATACATCAGATAATCATACTAAAAATTCAATAACAATCATAGATTCTAAAAATTTTGTTCAATATTTACGTAATCTTGAAATACATAATTATATAAAAGAGATTAATAAATATTCTTCTAAAATCAACAAATATGTAAATGATAATGAGCCATGGAATAGAAAACTAAACAGTGATACGAATATTAAAAATATACTAAATACATCTATAAATTCTATCAAGAATATATTTATATTATTGCATCCAATAATGCCAAAAAAATCAGAATATTTTTTAAATTTACTTGGATTAAAATCTTTTAGTATAAGTAATTTAAAAATAGATATTCCAGAAGGACAAAAACTATCTAAACCAAAGATTTTATTCAAAAAATATTAATGGAACTAATAGACTCACATTGTCATTTATATTATGAGCCAATGCTTAACAATTATAAAGAATTAATAAAAAATTGTAGAAAAAAGGGAATAAATAAACTTTTAACTATTGGTGTAAATCTAGAGACATCAATTTTAAATTCGAAATTAAGCGTTAAATATAAAGAAATTTATGCAACAGTTGGTCTTCATCCAAATAACATAGATGAAATTTTTAATGATGAAGATTATAAAGGTTTAATAAATAAAAATAGAAAAATTATAGGTATAGGCGAAACTGGTCTTGATTATTATAGAACTAAAACCAAACTTGACATACAAAGAAAAAATTTCATCAATCATATAATTTTAAGTAAAAAATGTAATTTACCCTTAATAGTTCATACTAGAGATGCAGAAAACGATACGATTCAATTATTGAAATTGCATATGAAAAATCCTGAACCTAAATTAATTATACATTGTTTTACTGGTACTAAAAATTTTGCTAAGAAACTTTTGGATTTTGGTGCTTATATATCTTTCAGTGGAATTATCACATTTAAAAAAAATAACGAACTAAGAGAGGTTGTAAAATATGTTCCTGAAGACAGAATATTAATAGAAACAGATTCACCTTATTTATCTCCAGAACCATACAGAGGTAAAAAGAATACCCCTGAGAATTTAGATATTATTGCCTTTGAGGTGGCAAAAATTAAAAATATTAATGAAAAAATGGTGTATAAAATTACAACAAATAATTTTAATAAAATATTTAAATTGATATGAGAAAAATAGCTGTAGTACTGCCTTTAACTGAAAATTATTCTATAAAATATTCTGGAGCTGTTTCTTTATTTACAAAAGAGTATACACGTAAAAGCAAATTTAAATATAAAATTTATGGAAGCACAGAAAAGAAGGATATCGTCGATAGAAATTATAAAAATATTAAAATCGGAAAAATTAAGATAAGAAGTTCAAATGTTGAGTATGCTGAATTATTAGTTAAAGAAATCAAAAAGTTTAATCCTGATATTATAGAAATTCATAACAGACCACAAATAGCAAATTTATTAAAAAATGAAATGAAAAAAAAAATAATTCTTTATTTTCATAATGATCCAATTAATCTCAGAGGCTCAAAAACAGGAAAAGACAGGGAATTTCTTTTAGAAAGTATAGATAAAATACTTTTTGTAAGTTCATATTTAAAAGATCAATTTTTTAAAGATATTAGCTTTAAAAACTCAGATAAAACTCAGGTTGTATACGCAGGAGTCAAGAAAGAAAATACTTTTCCATTAAAAAAAAATACAATAATATTTGCGGGCAAATTAAACACTTCTAAAGGTTACGATATTTTTGGCAAAGCTGCTTTACGTATCTTAAAAATTCACAAAAAATGGACTGTGGAAGTTGTGGGTGATGAACCTAGAGAGAAAATAGCTTTTTCACATGCAAGATTTAAAAATTTAGGATGGCTAAAATACGCAGATACAATCAGAAGAATTAGAAAAGCCGCAATAAGCGTAATTCCTTCTAGATGGGAAGAGCCCTTAGGTCGTGTAGCAATAGAGTCTGGTGCCGCGGGATGTGCAACGATAATTTCTGACAAGGGTGGGCTGCCAGAAACGTTAAAATACAAGATAACACTTGATCAACTTGATGAAAATTCACTCTTTAATGCAATTAATAATATTATTAAAAATAAAAAATTAAGAAAAGATTTGCAAAAAAAAGCATTTAAAAACCATGTACATGATATTAATAAAATAAGTAAAGAACTAGATAGAATCAGAAATAATCTTATAAATAATAAAATTAATATTAATTTAAATCGACCTATAAAAGTAATGCATATAGCTGATACTCATATCAGGCACAATGGGAGGCTATATTATTCAACATCAAAAAAAATTAACAATGGTTTTTTATTAAATAATTATAATGTACTATCAATAAGTGATAGAGATATTTTAAGTACATCAAAAAATATTTATGATTTAGAGGGAAAAAGAAATTTATCTAAAATAGTATTATCATCAGTCAATAATTTTAAACCAGATATTATTATGCTAGGCCACGCTGATAATTTAATGCTAGAACCCTTATATAAAATTAAGAAAAATTTTTCGGGAGTTAAAATTTCACAATGGTTTCTCGATCCATTAATTAAAACCGGACCTGATTTTGTAAAAAATAGAACTAGAATATTATCCAAAAGTGACATTGTTGATACAAATTTTGTGACAACATCACCTGATCAAATATCATTCTTAAATAAAAAAAATAGTTTTTTTATTCCCAATCCGGCAGATCCATCAATTGATGTTAATAGCTTTTTTAATTATAAAAAATCATTTGATATATTTATTGCTATAAGTCATGGTCAGCATAGAGGTACGTTGAAAAAAAATCACTCGGATCCGAGAGAAAAATTTATAAAAAAAATAGTTAACAATTGTGCAGATTTATCATTCAAAATTTATGGAATGAACAATAATCAACCAGTATGGGGTGATGAGTTCTTCGAGAAATTGTCATCTTGTAGATTAGCGATTAATATTAGTAGGGGAGAACCCATTAAATACTACTCAAGTGATAGAATCACGTCAACCATGGCAAATGGTGTAGCAACTATATGTGATAGAAAATATTATTTTCAAGATTTCTTTAATAAAGACGAGCTTATAATTTACTGTAATGAAACTGATTTGATAGAAAAAATTAAATATTATAAAAATAATGAAAACGAACTTTCTAAAATAGGCAAAAAAGGTAGACTCAAATATTTTAAGCTATTTAACAACAAATTAGTTACCAATTATATGATAGGTAAATCTTTAGACTTATCTTTTGATAAACGTGATTGGATGAAATAGTGATTTGTTCAATCATTATTCCAACGTTTAATAATTTTCATTACCTAAGACTAACTATTGATAGTATAAAAAAAAATTCCAATTATAATCACGAAATTATAGTACATGTTAATGAAGGGTTAGATGATACGTTAAGCTTTTTAAAGAAAAATAATATTGTTCATACGTTCTCACCAAAAAATTTAGGACTATGTTCTGCAACTAATATTGCATCGAAAAAAGCTAATACTGATTTTATTTTATATTCACACGATGATATGTATTATTGTCCAGGTTGGGATCTTGCTTTAGAAAGAGAAGTTAATAATTTGCAGCATAATTTATATTATTTTTCATCTACTATGATTGAACAAAATTCCGGTCATATTGCATTTGATTGTGGGTCGACTTATGAAAATTTTAACGAAAGTAAATTATTGGAAAATTACAATAAACTTAATTATTACGATTATCAAGGTTCGCATTGGGCACCACATTTGATTCACAGGACGCTTTGGGACCAAATCAATGGTTTTAGTCAAGAATTCGATCCAGGTATAGGCTCTGATCCAGATTTAAACATGAAGCTTTGGAAAGCAGGTGTAAGAATTTTTAAAGGTTTGAATAAATTTAAGGTTTACCACTTTGGGTCCATATCATTAAGAAAAAAACCTGAACTTAAAGTAAATAAAGGAACAAACACATTTTTAAAAAAATGGGGTATAACTCCGGTTTTTTTTACTAAACATTATTTAAAAGGTGGTTTATTCTCCGATAATACAATTAGCACTATGCCATATAGTGGGCCATTAAACGAACCAAAAATAAATTTATCTTATCTTGTGGGAAAAATAATATGTGGACTAAAATTTTTAAAATTAATAATATTAAAAAAGTGATAAATTATCAGTTATATGGATTAAGGCTTTTTATTTTTAATATTTTTGTAAAATTGATAAACTTTACCAATTCTAAATTTTCTAAAATTAATATTTTGCTTGCATTTATTGCAATTTTTAATTTCAACGTATTTTATTGGTCTACTCACTTGATATTTTATTTAAAGCATTATTTTTAAATAAATCAGCTTCTTTGATATATCTACGCACCATGTCTACAGATTTGTGACCTGTCATTGCCATTATATTTCTTTCACTAGCTCCAAGCTCTGCTGTACTTGTTGCAAAGCCGGATCTCAAACTATGTCCAGCATATTTTTTATCATCTAAGCCTGCATTCAACGCATGTTTTTTGATTATTAAAGCAACGTTTTTATCTGAAATAGGAAAAAGTAAGTCATTTTTATTTATTTGCATCCATTTTCTAAGATGATCAACTGGGCAATATTCAAGACTTCTAAATGAGGGGATTGCTTTAATCATGCCTTCTCCAGATTGATCTGATTTGGATTTTTTTACGAATATTTTTACACCCTCTTTGACAAATTCAATATCATCTTTAGTTATAGAAACCAGTTCTGACCTTCTAAACCCGCCGGAGAAACCTATTAAAATCAACGATTTATCTCTTAATTTTTTCAATTCACTTAACTCAGACTTATTAATTCCTTTAATTATTTCTTTTATATCGGCAAACATTAGTGGTTTTTTACTTTTTTGAAAAACACCTATTTGTCTTTTAATGCCTAATAAGTTTTCAACGATTATTGGATGCTTAGTATCTAAATAATGACCTTTATACCTATGCATGATGTTAATAGAAGCCAGACGTCTTTTTAATGTGCTGTATTTTGATTGTTTTGACAAATACGTTAGATATAGAGAAACTATTTTAGGCTCAGTAGGCATGCTTTTCATAGAATGTTTAGAACAAAAAAGCTCAAAGTCTTTAAAATCTGATTTGTATGCACGAATTGTATTTTTTGCTTTTGACAGTTTTAAATTGTCTAAAGTTTTAATTTCTAAATTTTTAATATCAGTTGTTAAATTATTCATAATTTCCGATAACCATTAATTATCGGAATATATATATATTAGCATTACCTTTTGTCAATACTTAATATTTATATAAAAATTAGCTAATATAATAATTATTTTATTTTAAAATATTCAATAAATACAATATTTTATTAAATATATCTAATACATGTATTAAGAATTAGGTAACGTATATTGACCTAGACAAATTAAATAAAATAAATTAATTAATTCTTCTTTTCCAGGAATCTTTGATTTAGCCATCTCTGTTCTCCTGGAAAAGCTCAAAAAACTATTTTTTAGGGTTTATAGAACCTGCGGACATAATAAATTTAGAAGCATCCTCAAAATTCATATCTAAGGAGATTAAATCTTCTTTAGGAACCATTAAAAGAAAGCCACTTGTGGGATTTGGCGTTGTAGGGACAAAAACATTAACTAGTTTACGATTTAATTTATCGCTGATCTCACCCTCATTTTCATTAGTTGCGAAACCAATTGACCAGATACCTTTCCTTGGATATTCCAATAAAACAATTTTTTTATTACTATTATCTTTGTTGGTAAAACTTTTGGTTAATTGACCTAATCCATTATAAATTGTTCTTAAAATAGGTATTTTATTTAATATTTTCTCGTTAATTAGTAGTAATCTTTTACCTAAAAATGTTAGGGACAAAAGTCCAATTAAAGTTAAAATTATAAATGTTATAAATATTTCTAAGCCAGGTATATCAAAGGGTAAATATTGATTTGGATTTATTGATTTTGGGAGTATTTTTTCTGAGATATTGATTATAAAAATTGTCAAATATACGGTTGCAGCTATTGGAATCATCACAACTACACCAGCTAAAAAATAGTTTCGTATTTTAGCTATTAAAGATTTTTTTTCTGGTTTTTTTAGAGGTTTATTGGTCATATTTATTATATTTGTAAATTCATCTTGAATCGAGCTTATAAATGTTTAATTTACACATTATTTTGTTAATTTAAACATGAAAAGACGTCAATTTTTAACATATTTAGGCTGCGGGGGTTGCGCTTTAGCTATTAATGCATGTGCAACAACCCCTATTACTGGTAGAAAACAACTTAAAATATATCCAGAGTCTATGATAAATGCTCAAGCCGCAAAGGCTTATAACCAGTTTAAGAAAAAAGCTAAATTAAGTAAAGATTTGGCAACTTTAAATAACATTAAAACTATCGGTAAGAAAATGGAGATCGCAATTGGTGAATATTTTAAGAAACAGGGGAAAAATGATCCAACCAAAAATTTTCAGTGGGAATATATATTGGTTGATGATGATAAAATGTTAAATGCTTGGTGTATGCCAGGCGGAAAAATAGCGGTATACTCTGGCATTTTAAAAGTTACAAAAAACACGGACGGATTAGCTAATGTGATGGGTCACGAGATAGCTCATGCTGTAGCAAAGCATTCTGTTGAAAGAGCAAGTGCTGCTACTGCTTTAAATGTTACAACGGCTGTTGCAGATGCATTACTTGGGGGCGCTATAAGTAGAACAAGAAATACTGTTGGACAAACTACAGGTGTAGATATTTTAAAAGTAGGCATATTTAACCCTTTTACAAGAAAACAAGAAACAGAGGCCGATTATTTAGGACTAGCGTTTTCATCGTTAACTGGTTACGATTTATTAGAAGCTTCAGAGTTATGGGTAAGAATGAGTAAATTGCAAAAAGGCAAGATCCCCCCTCAATTTCTTAGTACACACCCCTCACCCAGCAACAGAATAAGACAAATCAAACTTTGGATACCAGAAATAAGGGCTAGATTCCCCAGAATTAAAGGTATTTAGTTTTTTTTTTAAATTTTTTAAAGGTTATCGTTAAACAACTATCACAAATTTGTTTTTGTTTTGATCTATAAACTTGAGGGGATATTTTTACTTCCTTCTTGCAATTTTTGCACTTAACGAAATAAAATTTATTTTCACTCATTATATTGGTGAGCCCGACAAGGTTCGAACTTGTGACCCATTCCTTAAAAGGGAATTGCTCTACCTACTGAGCTACGGGCCCACGTTACATTTATATTTCTTTTAAACTTATATTCAATGCGTTAAAAAAACATGTTAATAATAAATTTTTATTAAAATATCAAGTAATTTGCTCAATTATTCAATATTTTAAAATTTTTTTTGTAAAAATTATCAAAATTCTTTATACTTATATTATATCTTATTTTGCCCATCAAATCTTGATAAAATGCGATATTGTGCCAAGTTAACAGTGTAGACGCTAGAATTTCATTTGTGTTAACAAGATGGTTTAGGTAATTTTTGCTATAATTTCTTGATGCAGGACAATTTACATTCTCATCTAAAACACTATCGTCATTAGCGTATTTTGCGTTTCGCAAATTTATTTTTCCGTTCCAAGTATAAGCCAAACCTGTTCTTCCAGACCTAGTAGGTAAAACACAGTCAAACATATCAATTCCTCTCTTTACTGATCCTAATATATCACCTGGAGTCCCTGTTCCCATTAAATAATGTGGTTTATTTTTAGGTAGATAATTCTTCAAACAATCTAATGTTTTAAACATTTCTAATTGACTTTCTCCGACTGCAAGACCCCCAATTGCGTAACCATCAAACGATATATCTAGTAATTTTTTTAAATTGTCTATTCTTAAATCATTAAATATGCCTCCTTGTACAATACCAAATAAAAATTTATCATTATTGATACCAAATTCTTTTTTTGATCTACAAGCCCATCTCAATGACAAATCAGTCGATTTTTGAATTGATTTTTTGTTTTTTGAATATTTTGGACACTCGTCAAAAACCATAACTATATCTGAATTAAGTTTTTTTTGAATATCAATACTAATTTCTGGTGATAAAAAAATTTTTTTTCCATCTACATGTGAATTGAAATAAACGCCATCTTCGATGATTTTAGTATTTTTAGATAAAGACATTACCTGAAAACCTCCAGAGTCGGTAAGTATAGGTAAATTACAATTCATAAATTGATGTAAACCACCCACTCTATGTATTCTCTCCACTCCGGGTCTGATACAAAGATGATAAGTATTACAAAGAATAATTTGAGATGAAGTATTTATGATTTGTTCGTTAGTAAGACCTTTTACAGTAGCCAAGGTTCCTACAGGCATAAAAGCCGGTGTATCTATTTCGCCTCTTTTTGTTTTTATTTTTCCTAATCTAGCATTGCCATCTTCTTTTATAAGATGAAAAGAGATTGACATATAAGATTATTTTATTTCTATTTTTTCAATATAATCCGGTTTATCTACAGATCCACTACCGGGCTCTCCTTTTTTTATTTGATCTACAATTTCCATACCAGATATAACTTTTCCAAAAACTGTGTACTGCCTATCTAAATGTGGCGCTGATTTAAAACAAATAAAAAATTGACTATTAGCGCTATCAGGATTAGCGGATCTTGCCATTGAAACTGTGCCTCTTTCATGTGGAATGTTATTAAATTCTGCTTTTAGATCTGGCAAATCTGAACTACCTGTCCCAACCATTTGCTGATTAAATTCATTTATATTTCCAAATTTAACATCTCCTGTTTGCGCCATAAAACCTTCTATAACACGATGAAAAGCAACACCATTGTATTTCCCTTCTTTTACTAATTTTAAAACTCTTTTAACATGGTTCGGCGCATCTTCATGAAATAATTCAATCTCGACTTGACCATATTTTAATTTCATAATTAATTTGTTTTCCATTGTGACTCCTTTATCTGAGGTTAATACAATGATTATCAATAATAATATATGAAATATTTTCATATTTTTTTAAATTTTTTTTTTAAAAGTAATAATACAGGTTTGGGTACAAATTTAGTTACATCCCCACCCAAGTAAGCAACTTCTTTTACCATATTTGACGATATTGCTTGATTTTGTATGTCAGCCATAAGAAATATAGTTTGAACATTTTTATTTAAATTATTATTCATACCGGCTAATTGAAATTCATATTCAAAATCAGCAACTACTCTTAAACCTCTTATTAAAATTTTTGAATTAATTTTCTTACAAAAATTTATAGTTAATCCACTAAAATTTACAGTTTTGATTTTCTTTGTTGACTGTTTTGGCAATAATTTTAAAGTTTTTATAATAATTTCTTCTCTCTCTTTAATGTTAAATAAAGTTTTTTTATTTTTATTATGTGCAATTCCAACATAAAGCGTGTCAACAATTTTAATTGCTCTTTTGATAACATCTAAATGACCGTATGTAAAAGGATCAAATGTGCCAGGATATAAAGCTATCTTTTTAGTCATCTTTTATGTGCAAACATGCAGATACAACTTTTTCATCTTGAGCTGTATTCAAAACTTTTACACCGCGACTTACAATTCCTGTTACCCTAATTGTTTTTGCGCTACAGCTTATTGTTTGTCCTTTATTAGTAATTAGCATTATACTATCAGATTGATTTACTGGGAAGCATGCAACCAAATTACCATTTTTTTTATCAATTATTATGCCTTTTCTTCCTTTGCCACCTCTTGCTTGATTGTTGTATTCAAATGACGAAGTTCTTTTACCATAACCATTTTCTGTAATGGACAGTATATATTGTTCTTTGTTTTTTAATTCCATTAATTTTGTGTTTTTTTTAATTTTGCTATCTTCGTTTTTTAAAATAATTTTTTTCTCATTTTCGCTACTTTCCACTTTGTTAATTACAGAAAGAGTGATCACTTCGTCATTATTTGATAATTTTATACCCTTTAAGCCTTTTGAAGATCTACCCTTAAAAAGTCTTATTTTATTTATGTTTGTTCTCAAACATAACCCATTAAAAGTGCTTATTAAAACGTCTTGATCATCTCTTACTAATTTGACTGCTGCTATCTCATCACCTTTATCTAATTTCATAGCTATGATTCCATTAGATTGTATATTTTGAAAGTCTTCTATATTATTTTTTCTTAATTTTCCTTTTTTTGTAATAAACAAGATTTTTAATAGCTTTTGATTTTCATTTTGATCAGGTAACAACATAATTGATGTCACTTTATTATCATTGTTTAACGAAGAAAATAAATTTGATATTGGCTTACCTTTTGATTGATTTGACCCTTCTGGAATTTTCCAGCCTTTAATTTTAAACACCTTTCCTTTATTAGAAAAAAATAAAACAGTTGATGTAGTATTTCCAGTAAATATTTCAGTAACAAAATCTTCTTCACGAGTTTTTATACCTATCTTACCTTTTCCGCCACGTCTTTGTAATCTCACTGAAGTTAATGGAGATCTTTTTATATAGCCTTGGTTAGTTAGCGTTACTACAATATCCTCGTGTTGAATAACATCTTCAATTTCTAGATTTGAAACCTGGTCACTAAATTGTGTAATTCGTTCTTTTCCATATTTATTTTTAATATCGATTAGCTCTTCTTCAATATATTCTAATAACGAACTTCTTTTATTCAAAATATTTTTTAATTTTTCAATTGTATTGTAAAGTATTTTTAGTTCTTCATCTATTTCATCAAAACCAATTGCAGTTAATCTTTGTAGTTTTAAATCTAATATTGATTTAACTTGTGTATCAGATAAATAATTCAGTTTTTTTTTATCTATATCGGAGATTTGAAGTATTTTATCTTCAATTTTTGACTTATTGAAATCCCATTTTTTTTTAAGTAAAAAAGTTTTAGCTTCTTCCGGATTTTTTGATTTTCTAATAATTGAAATAACATCATCAATGTTTTCAATTGCAATAAATAATCCAATTAATACCAAAACTCTATCTTTAGCTTTTTTTAAGTCGAATAAAGACCTTCTTATTATAGTTTTTTCTCTAAATTTTAAAAAAGTATCTATAAAATCTATTAAAGATAAATTTTGTGGTCGATTATCTTTTATAGCCAATGTATTAAATCCAAATGAACTTTCTAATGGGGAAAATTTATAAAGTTGATTTAGAATTATTTCATGATTAGTATTCCTTTTTATTTCTATTACAATTCTTACTCCGTCCTTGTTGGACTCATCTCTTAAATCTGATATTCCTTCAATTTTTTTATCTCTAATTAAGGTAGCAATTTTTTCTATAAGCGCAGTTTTATTAACTTGGTAAGGTATAGATGTAATAACAATGAATGTTTTTTCATTTTTTTGTTTTTCAACGTCTACTTCACCTCGTATTTTAATTGATCCTCTTCCATCTTTATATCCCTTGTATATTTGTTCTGTTCCCAAAATTACTCCTCCTGTTGGAAAATCTGGACCAGGAATTATTTTCATTAGATCTTTTAAAGTTATATTTTGATTTTTGATGTAAGCTAATGTGCCGTCTATAACTTCTTTTAAATTATGAGGTGGAATGTTCGTAGCCATACCCACAGCAATACCACCCGCTCCATTAACAAGTAAGTTTGGAAATTGTGATGGTAAAACTTTTGGTTCTAATTCAGTCTCATCATAATTATTTTGAAAGTCTACAGTATTTTTTTGAATATCAGCAACTAAATGTTCAGTAATTTTTGCCAATTTTATTTCTGTGTATCTCATCGCTGCTGCGTTATCTCCGTCGATAGATCCAAAATTACCTTGACCATCTAGCAATTTTACTTTCATTGAAAAATCCTGGGCTAATCTTACCATTGCGTCATATACAGCTTGGTCTCCATGTGGATGATATTTACCAATAACATCACCGACTATCCTTGCAGATTTACGATATTGCTTGCTCCAGTCATAACCACCTTTGTACATGGCGTATATTATTCTCCTGTGCACAGGTTTTAAACCATCTCTAGCATCCGGTAATGCTCTACTTACTATTACACTCATCGCGTAAGATAAATATGATGATTTCATTTCATCACGTATATTACGAATAGCGGTTTTTTTTTCTTTCATTTAAAAAGTCTAAAATGGAACTTCGTCGTCTATTTTTGTTTTAGAAACACTTTCATCTGATGGTAAATTACTCGAAGTATCTTGATCGATACCACTTTCTATAGCTTTATTTGAACCTCCTAGCATTGTAAGAGTCGAATTGTATCCCTGTAACACAATCTGGGTACTAAATTTTTCTTGACCATTATTATCTGTATATTTTGTAGTGCTAATTTGACCTTCAACATATACTTGTGCGCCCTTTTTTAAATATTTTTGAACTACGTTAACAAGCCCTTCGTTAAATATAACTACACGATGCCACTCTGTTTTTTCTTTTTTTTCACCTGTGTTTTTATCTTTCCAACTTTCACTTGTAGCCAAACTGAGAATCGCAACACTTTTGCCATTCTGAGTAGATTTTATGTCTGGGTCGTTACCCAATCTGCCTATTAAGAATACTTTATTTAGACTTCCTGCCATTTTTTCTTTATTTTATTGGTTTATATAATGATTAATTATACCATATATCGCATATAATTAGAACAAATTAACATTTAAACCGATTAAGTATGTTGAAAAATATTGTTGTAAAAGGCGCAAAAGAACACAACTTAAAAAATATATCACTAGAAATCCCACGAGACAAACTAGTAGTTGTGACAGGCCTATCTGGATCGGGTAAATCTTCATTGGCATTCGATACAATTTATGCTGAGGGACAAAGAAGATATGTTGAAAGTCTATCAGCCTATGCAAGGCAATTTCTTGATAAGATGAAAAAACCCAATGTAGATCTAATCGAAGGTCTTTCGCCTGCAATATCTATTGAGCAAAAAACTACTTCAAAAAACCCAAGGTCAATTGTTGCTACAGTAACAGAAATATACGATTATATGAGAGTTTTATATTCACGTGTTGGCACCCCCTACTCTCCATTTACAGGAAAACCTATTAAATCTCAAACTGTTAGCGAAATGGTTGATAAAATTTTAGATTTACCAAAGCCATCAAAAGTAGAATTATTTTCACCAATTGTCCGCGGTAGAAAAGGAGAATACCGTAAAGAGATTTTAAATTTTAAGAAACAAGGTTTCGAAAAAATTAGAATAGATGGTAAAATATATGAAATTGATAATGCTCCAAATCTTAATAAAAAAATTAAACACAATATTGAATTATTGATAGACAAATTTATTAATAAAAAAGAAGATGAAAAAAGGATTTCTGAAAGCGTTGAATTATCATTAAAACTTTCTGATGGACTTTTGTATACAGAGTATTTAAATAATAATGTTCCAAAAGAACATCAAAAAACGAATAAAATAATTTTTTCTTCAAAATTTGCATGCCCAGAGTCAGGTTTTACAATAGAAGAAATTGAACCTAGACTCTTTTCTTTTAACTCACCATTTGGCGCTTGCACAGAATGTGATGGACTAGGTGTTGATCTATATGTTGATACAAAATTAGTTATTCCAGATGAACGAAAGTCAATTGCTGATGGCTGTATTAAACCTTGGGCAAATTCTACAAGCCATTATTATGCTCAGACACTTTCGTCTTTAGCAAAACATTATAAGTTCTCTTTAACCGAGCCATGGAAAAAATTACCTAAAAAAATTCAAGATATAATTTTCTACGGATCTGATGAAGAAGAGATAAAGTTTACTTATGATGACGGTTACGAAACCTATAGCAATAAAAAAACTTTTGAGGGAGTAATTAATAATTTAGAGAGAAAATATCTTGAAACTGAGAGTGATTGGAAACGTGAAGAAATATCAAACTACCAGAGTGAAAAAGACTGCGAAAATTGTAAAGGAAATAGATTAAAAGAAGAGGCGCTATGTATAAAAATAAACTCTAAAAACATTAGTGAAGTAACAAAATTATCTATAAAAGACGCTTACAAATGGTTTAATGAATTACCAAACTATTTAAATGAAAGAGAAAATAAAATTGCGGTTCATGTGTTAAAAGAAATCAATGAACGTTTATCGTTTCTGGTAAATGTTGGGCTAGATTATTTAAATTTATCTAGAGGATCTGGTACCCTGTCAGGTGGGGAGTCTCAACGAATAAGATTAGCTTCACAAATTGGTTCAGGGCTTCAAGGTGTATTATATGTATTAGATGAACCATCAATTGGATTACACCAAAAAGACAACATCAAATTACTTAAAGCTTTAAAAAGATTAAGAGATTTGGGTAATACGGTAATAGTTGTGGAACATGATGAAGAGGCCATGCTGAACTCTGATCATATTATAGATATTGGACCTGGTGCCGGAATAAATGGTGGGAAAGTTATAGCCGAGGGTAATTTTAATGAGATTTGTTCTAATGAAAAAAGTATTACTGGTGATTACCTGTCAAAAAGAAAATTTATAGCTACCCCTAAAATAAGAAAAAGCGCAAAAAACGGCAGATATCTTAAAATTATTGGATCTACTGGCAATAATTTGAAAAATGTGGATTTGCAAATTCCACTAGGTGCTTTCTCATGTGTAACGGGTGTCTCGGGAAGCGGTAAATCCACATTAATATTACACACACTCTATAGAGCTTTAAACTTAATGATAAATAAACAAATCTCGAGAAAAATGCCAAAACCATTTAAAAATATAAAAGGTTTTGAATATTTAGATAAAATTATTGATATAGATCAATCACCGATAGGCAGAACTCCAAGGTCAAATCCAGCGACTTACTCTGGAGCCTTTACTCCTATCAGAGATTGGTTCGCAAATCTTCCGGAGTCAAAAAGCAGGGGTTATAAAACTGGCAGGTTCTCCTTTAATGTTAAAGGTGGAAGATGTGAAGCATGCGAAGGTGATGGAGTGATTACATATGAAATGCATTTTTTACCTGACGTGTTTGTCGAGTGTGACGCTTGTAAAGGCAAAAGATACAATAGAGAAACATTGAGTGTAACGTTTAAAGGAAAAAATATTTCTGATGTTTTGAATATGAGTGTTAATGAAAGTGTTGATTTCTTTTCAAATATACCAACTATAAAAGATAAACTATTAACATTACAAAAGGTTGGGCTGGGTTATATGAAGATAGGTCAACAAGCAACTGCACTTTCCGGCGGAGAGGCTCAAAGAATTAAGTTAGCGAAAGAACTTTCAAAAAGATCAACGGGTAGAACTATATATATACTTGACGAACCAACTACTGGATTACATGTGCATGACGTAAAAAAACTTTTAGATGTTTTGCAAACTTTTGTTAATAAGGGAAATACAGTAATTGTCATAGAACATAATATGGAAGTTATTAAAACTGCTGATTGGATAGTTGATATGGGTCCGGATGGTGGTGACAGTGGTGGTCAAATTATTTTCCAAGGGACGCCAGAGAATTTAGCTAAAATTAACAATAGTTATACGGGACAATTTCTGAATAAAATATTGATAAATAAAGTAAAAAAAATAGCTTAAGGAGTATTGTCGATTTTCTCGCTCCAATCTCTTTTTAAATTGATATAAAGCAATATTGGAGATGCTATAAAGATAGAAGAATAAGTTCCTATTATTACGCCCCATATTAAAGCAAATGAAAAGCCTTTTAAAATTTCACCACCAAAAAAATATATTGAAATTAAAGCCAATAATGTAGTGACTGAAGTTTTTATAGTTCTTGGTAATGTTTCATTAATAGAGTCATTTAATAATATAGACAAATCTTTTTTATCAAATTTCTTTAAATTTTCTCTTATTCTGTCATAGATAACTACAGTGTCATTCATTGAGTACCCAATAATTGTCAAAACTGCAGCTACAATTGATAAATTAAATTCATACCCCAATAAACTAAAAACACCAATTGTTATAAATACATCATGAGTTAATGCAAATATTGCTCCAACACTAAATTGCCATTCAAATCTGAACCAAATGTAAATTAACATACAGATTAATGCTAGTGATACGGCTATTAGACCCTTTTCACTTAATTCCTGACTAATTTTTGGACCAACAATTTCAACACGTCTAAAATCTGCACTAGAGTTTAAATTATTATTTAAATGTGATTTTATATTAGAAATAAAATCATTCTTTGTTACTTTTTCTTCAATAATTGCTAAATGATTGTTAGACTTACCAAATTCCTTAACTTTAACATCGCCCAAGTTTAACTTTAAAAGTTCTTTTCTTATCTGTTCAGATTTAATTTGTTTATCAAATTGCATTTCAATAACTGTCCCTCCCTTAAAATCTATTCCAAGATTTAAACCTTTAAAAAAAAATAAAAAAATAGATAAAATAAATAATAAAGCAGAAAGTATTATTAAATACCGGTGCTTGTTAATAAATTCAAATTTATTTTGATATATATTCATATTAAAATATACTTTCTGCTCCTTTATTCTTTTTCAAATATAGAACAACTAAAAAACGTCCAAATACAAATGTTGTAAAGAAAGAAGTTATAATTCCTATCGCCAATGTAATTGAGAAACCTTTTATTGGCCCGCTTCCAATAGAGTAGAGTATAATAGCAGCGATAAATGTTGTTATATTTGCATCTAAAATTGTAGTAAGCGCCCTTCTATATGCCGAGTCAAATACTATCATATTATTATTTTCATATTTTTTTTCTTCTCTAATTCTTTCATAAATTAAAACATTTGAATCAACAGCCATTCCTACAGTAAGGATAATGCCTGCAATACCGGGAAGGGTTAAAGTGGCTTCAAATACTGATAGAACTGCAATTAATAAAATTAAATTAATAGCTAGAGAAATATTTGCAAATACGCCAAATACTTTGTAATTAAATATCATATAGATAATTACTAAAACAAAACCAAGCACCAATGAAAAAAATCCTTTTTGTATACTTTCCTTACCTAAATCAGGCCCTACTGTCCTTTCTTCAATGATTTTAATAGGTGCTGGTAATGCTCCGGATCTAAGTAAAATTGATAAGTCATTGGCTTCTTGCACTGTAAAATTTCCTGATATTTGTCCATTCCCTGTAGTTATTGCGTCTCTAATAACTGGTGCACTAACAACTTCATTATCGATTACAATGGCCAAATTTCTTCCAATATTTTTTTTTGTAACAAAACCAAATTTTTTAGCTCCAAAGGTATCTAACTTAAAATTTACTACAGATGAGTTATTACTTTGATCAAATCCAGGCTGGGCATCGATTAAATTTTCACCAGAAATAATTATTTTTTTTTCTACTTTGTAAGTTCTACTTGGATCTATATTTGATTTTAAAATATCGATACCAAATTGCTCTTTTTCATTAACGGCTAAAAATCTAAATGTTAATTTGGCAGTTTTTCCTAAAAGTGATTTAATATATGCAGGGTCTTTTAACCCAGGTAATTCAACTAGTATTCTGTCACTTCCTTGTGCAATAATTGTAGGTTCTTTGGTTCCAAGTTCATCTATACGATTTCTGACTATCTCAAGTGATTGCTCGAGCGCATTTTTTTTAATCAAATCAAAAAATTCTTTTGTAAATTCTAGTATAATTTGACTCTGCTCAGCATAAACAGTAAATTCTTTACTACCATTTGATAGTAAATTAATATCTTTTTCATTTAGTAAACTTTTAATTTTATTTTCGTCTGATTTATAACTAAAAAATAAATTACCTTTTTTTATTTTAAAACCAGAATAAACAATATTGTTTTTTCTTAATTTTTTTTTAATTTCAATTATTTTCGATTGGAACGTTTGCTCTAAAATAGGTTTTGTATCTATTTCTAATAATAAATATGATCCGCCCTGCAGATCTAAGCCCAAGGTAAACCTTTTTGGTTCAAATGAAATAAGGTTTTTGCTTATGAAATTTGGAACAAAAAAAAATAAACCAAGTATAATAACAAAAAATATTGAGAAAACTTTAAATTTCGAAAATTGTAACACTCTACTTCTTGATATCTGTTTTGCTTAACACTTGCGAAATGGTTGATTTGACTATTTTTACATTTACATTTTCTGCAATTTGAACTTCTACTTTCTCATCATCTAATAAGCGTTCAATTTTTCCAACTAACCCTCCTGCTGTGATAACCTGGTCTCCCCTATTTAATGCATTTACCATTGCCTTATGTTCTTTAATTCTTTTTTGCTGAGGTCTAATAAGTAGAAAATAAAAAATAACAAAAATTAAAATTAGAGGTATGAATTGTCCCAATGCTTTAGCGTCCATAAGTCAGTTATTTAAACTAAATTTACGAAATTAACAACTAATATTAGAATATATTATTTTATAACATGTAATCTTAATTTTTTAGATAAGGCTATTGCATCAATTTCATCGTTCTTTTTATTGTATACAAGCCAATCGTTAATATTTTTATCTGAAAAATTCAAAATTTGCTCAAATTCTTTGAGCTCATCGTCTTTAAGGGTGGTTATATTTTCTTTTAAAAAACTACCTAAAAATAGGTCCATCTCTTTTGTGCCTCTGTGAGTAGATCTAAAAAGTAATTTTTTTAATAAATAATCTCTATTATTCATATATTTAAATATTATAAAACCATATGAATAATAAATTATTTGATTCTATTATTAAAGCAAAAGGTGTTGGTCAAATAATCTCCAAAAAGCTTAATGAAAAAAACATATACACTAAGATTGATTTACTTTTGCGATTGCCAATTGGTACGATAGATAGAAGATTTTGCCCAACCTTGGACCAATTAGAAATAGGAAAAATTAGCACAATATTTGTTAGGCCAATTAAATATAATTTTCCAAGAATTAGAAATTTACCTTTTAGAGTCACTTGTGAAGATAAATTTGGAAAGATTGATATAGTTTTTTTTAATGTTAGAGAAAATTATATCAGGCAGCAACTACCTTTAAATACTGAAATTATAATAAGCGGAAAAATAACAATTTATAAAAATAAATTTCAAATGACTAATCCAGATTATATTCAAACAATAGATAAAGAAATGAGTATAAAAAAAATAATGTCTAAATATTCAAATTTAAGCGGCATATCTCCAAAAACTATTCAGAAGATTTATTTTGAAGAAAGTAAAGATATTGGTGAAATTGACGAATGGCACGATAAAAATTTTATCAATGAAAGGGGTTGGTCATCTTGGTCTTCATCAATTAAAAAATTGCATAATCCTGAAACTAATGACGATATTAACAAAAATTCTAATTATTATGAAAGACTTGCATTCGATGAAATTTTATCAAACTTATTATTGTTTAAAAAAATTAGAAAAAGAATAATTAAAAAAACAAAAATTAACAAAGAGATTTCCAAAGAATATTTAAATACTATTCAAGGGAAATTACCTTTTAAGTTAACTAATGACCAAATAAAAGTAATAAACGAGATTAGTATTGATCTAGGCTCATCAAAAAAAATGATGAGACTATTACAGGGAGATGTCGGCAGTGGAAAAACTATAGTAGCTTTTATAACTGCAGCTTGTGTTATAAAAAATGATTATCAAGTTGCAATTATGGTACCAACAGAAATTCTAGCAATCCAACATTACAAACTATTTAAAAATTTATTTAAAGATGAAAATATTAATGTTGAGCTAATATCTAGTTCTATTAAAAAAGAAAAGCAAAAATCTATTTTAAATGAATTGCTCAGTGGGAAAATTGATCTAATTATAGGAACACACTCATTATTTCAAAATAGAATTAAATTTAAAAAACTTGGATACATTATAATTGATGAACAACACAAATTTGGTGTAAAGCAAAGAATAGAATTAGCATCTAAGGGTGATACGAATACTGATGTATTATTAATGACAGCAACACCAATACCAAGAACATTAATTATAACAAATTATGGTGATTTAGACTTGTCCACTATAAAAGAAAAGCCATTTAACAATAATATAACTACTTTCTTAAAACCTAATAGTAAAATTGATGATGTTTGTAATTTTATTGAAAAAAGAATTAATAGTTCAGATCAGGTATATTGGGTTTGTCCTATTATTGATGAAAGTGAAAAATTAAATGTTAAGGCAGTTAATGAAAGATTAAAATTTTTAAAAAACAAAACGTCATATAAAATGGAATGTATTCATGGAAATCTAAAGGAACAAGAACGTGATAAAATAATGATTAATTTTTTAGAAAAAAAATTAGATTTAATTGTCTGTACAACTATAGTCGAGGTTGGTTTAGACAATCCAAATGTAAATACTATAGTAATTGAAAATTCTGAAAGGTTTGGACTTTCTCAATTGCATCAACTAAGAGGAAGGGTTGGTAGAAGTGGTAATGAGGCTTATTGTTTATTAGTATATCATAAGAATTTATCGGAATTATCAAAAAAAAGACTTAACATTATTAAAGATAATTTGAACGGATTTTTAATAGCTGAAGAAGATTTAAAATTGCGAGGTTATGGTGATATCTTAGGTTTTAAACAAAGTGGAGAGAAAGATTTTTTAATAGCCGATCCTATATATCACTCTCACCTTTTTGATTTAGCAAAAAAATATGTTGATAAAATCGATGATACTAAAAAATTTGAAATACTATTAAAGATTTTTAACAAACAAAAAATATTTAATATTATTGACGCTGGTTAAGCTTTAATAAAATCTTTCTCGTTTTTGTTTAATTCAAGTCTTCTTTCAAACTCTCTTAATCTTCTATGTACAGATATTAATTCAACTATAATTGGCCAACTTCTTACCAAATATTGTAAAGAGGTTTCTACTCTAGAAAATGCCCTAATTATTTGTTGGACAAAACCTAATGTTACAACGCCAGAGACAATTGTAGGAGCTAAAGCAATATAGGGAACTATTACCATTCCTTGAAGATAACTCCATTTTACAGCATTAAAATATAAATAATGAAAATATTGTTTATAATGAATCTTTCTTACTCCTCCATAAAGATCTAAAACTGTTTTTGGTTTAGCTCTCTCAGATGAGTCCTCTCCTAAGACCAGCTCTTTTCTATAAGCCGCCTCCTCTTTCTGTATATCATATTCAATACCAGGTAATTTGATACCAACACTTGCCAATAAAATTGTACCGCCTAATGCAGTAATAATAGCAACCCACACCATTGCATGATCAACTTGTCCTATCCAAGGTAACTCAGTAATTTTTTTTGATAATCCCCATAATATGGGTGTGAATGCAATAAGTGTCATAATGCTTCTTAATAACTCTGCACCCAAGCCTTCCATGATCCTTGCGAATTTTAATGTATCTTCCTGGACCCTTTGTGAAGCTCCCTCTATTGAGGATGCGTATGTCCATTTATCATGATAAAATTCAGCCATAGCTGTCCGCCATCGAAAAGTCCAATGACTTGTAAAATAGTCTGCAAAAACAATTACTAGAATATATATCGCAGCTAATTTTAGGAACGTATAAAGATAAGAAAGAAATTCACCTAATGTTACAGAGTTTGGGGATGTAAGTGCTTTTTGTAATGCGTCGTAGAATTCACCAAACCATTGATTAATTTGGACATCAATCTGAACTAATGACCATGTAGCAATTAAAATTAGTAAGGTTCCACCAATGCTCCAAGTAAACCATTTTTTTTGTGTAAAAAATTTAAACATTATTTAAAATTATCAGCATAAGATTTTATAACAATTCTTCTTCTTTTTGGTTCAATTAATCTAAATTCTATTTTATTCCTATTAGCATAATTAATAGCTTCATTTTTACTCTTAAAAAAAATTTTTACTTGTTTTTTTGTATTTCCAGTAGAATTCCAATTCATAAGATAATCTTTAGAATTCGAAATCCCAGGATATTCAAGGACCCATCTGTTATTATTTTTGTTCCCAGATTGCATAGCTGTTTTGGTTGGTATATAAATTCTTGCTATCTTCATATTATTTAACAAAAAGTTTGTTGTATTTTTTTATAAAATTAATTCTATTTTTTCTACGCATGCCAGCTAAGTGTATGATAATTGGATCGAAATAGAAATTCGACAACTCGGTATCATCTGGTTTTAAATAATTTCTTTTTGGCATACTATTCCAGGTTCCTGGTAAAAATTCAAATTTACTCAAAATGTTTTTTGATGGCTTATTATCAGATAATTTATTAATTTCAGCTTTAAATCCTATCACGTCTAAAAATGCCGCATTATCTGGCCAATAATGATCTAGGTACTTTGTTTTATTCCAAACTTTTTGAAAAAAATCTAACGACCACTTGGTATTTTTCACTAAAATAACACCAACGTTAGGCCCCCAAGTTAAATAATTAGTATTTTTATAATTCGTCTTATGAACAGACTTGACCAAATGGTTAACTATATGAATATGTTTTTTTTTATCTATATGTTTTAAAATATTTTCATATTTACAGAAGAAAGCATCAGCATCAATCCAAAAAATATATTCGTATTTTTTTGATTTTAAATTGTCAATAATTGCTTTGATTTTTAACCAATAAAAGTGTCTTTCGAATTTAATATTTTTTATAATTTCATAATCAAATCTGAAATATTTAGCATATTTAATAATAGTTTTTTCAGAGTGCTTTCCAACATTTCTATATCTAAAATTGTAGCCAGAAATAATTTTTAATTTTGATTTACTTACTTTATCTGATTTTAAAAAATTAAACATCGATACATTTAATACTTTTTTATACCATTTACAATTAGATCATTAATATTTAAGCAACTATTTTCTTAAGTATAAAAGGAATATTTCTTTTAAAATTAAAGTAACCTTTATTACAAAATTGATAAGATGCTAAATCTATCGTTCTATATATAAATTTAATTTGAATATTATTTTCAATAAGATAATCCAAATTTTCTCCAACATTTGGATACAATGAAATTGACTTTGATATATCAATTTTTTTTAATTCTGAAATATCAATTATTTGAACAGGCTTGACATTCTCAATTCTAGACAACTGATCCTCAATTAACTTTGTTTTAAAATCCATAACTTTTTCGTCATAATCTAACTTTCTATGATTTATGTTTTTTACAATGAATATATTTTTAAAATCTAAAAATAAATCAAAATTCTCAGCTGATAAGTTATTTTCAAATATTACAAAATTTTCATATTGCTTAACATCAATGTTTTGAAAATCTAAAAAAGCCTCTTTATAAATTTGATTTTCATTCATTGGCAATGGGTTTTCCACTAATTTAATATTACTGTACTTATTATTAGTAAATTTTTGTATATTCCATGACTGAGCAACATAATGCTTCCCTTTTGTTTGTAGTCCTGCAACCCATCTCCAGGATAACGTATTGGACGCGTAATCACCATCGTATAGATATTTCATAAATATTTCAGCTCCAAGCTCCCAAGGTAATTTTAAAGTGAATATCCATATACTAGCAAACCACATTCTTGTATGATTATGAAGATATCCGTATTTCTTTAATTCATGTATCCAGTCATTAAAGCAAGAAATGTCTGTTTTACCGTTAATTGCGTTAGTATAGTTTTGGTTACCATTTAATTCTTTTTTTAATTTATTTAAATTTTTTAAATAATCACTCCATACAGTTGATCTTTTTTCTAACCAACCCTTCCAGTATATTCTCCATAAAATTTCTTGAATAAATTTTTCTATTACTTCATACTTAAATTTTACCAATGATTGTGTTATAATTTCTTTTTCAGTCAAAATTCCATGAGCAATAAATTTGGATAAATTTGATGTATTTTTCCTGTTATTAGGACCATAATCGTAATTTCTTTTACTTGAGTATTCTTTTAAATCAGAGCTAATAAAATCACTTAAAGATACTAGGGCATGCTCACGTATATTTTTATTCATATTGTAACACTATTTAGAACTTTTTATAAAGCGAGGAAATTATTGTCACTATATTTAGTTGTATTGGTCGGGGCAGCAAGATTTGAACTTGCGACCCTCTGGTCCCAAACCAGATGCGCTACCAGACTGCGCTATGCCCCGAATATTTTTAGATTTTAAAAGTATATACATTAATTTATAATCATATTAAAGAATTAAGAATTTAATTTTTTCTAATAAGATGCTAAATAAATGAAATGATCGCTAAAACAACCTCCTTTTTTAAATGGTTCATAAAACAAGAAACGTCAGCAGGAATTGTGTTGGTGTTTATGACAGTAATTGCGCTAATCGTCAGCAATTCAGTTCTTTCAGATACTTATTTTTCAATTTTAAAAACTTATATCCCCATAGGGTTTGGTGAATTTAAATTAAAACTTTCTGTATTTCACTGGATTAATGATGCATTAATGGCAATATTTTTTTTAGTTGTAGGTCTCGAAATTAAGAGAGAATTTGTTGAAGGTGAATTGTCTAGACCAAAACAAGCTGCCTTACCTATCTTGGGTGCGGTTGGCGGAATGCTTGTACCTGCGCTTGTTTATGTTGCATTTAACTACGAAACGCCAGAAACTCTAAGAGGTTGGGCAATTCCATCGGCTACAGATATCGCTTTCTCGATTGGTATTTTGTCTTTATTGGGATCCAGAGTTCCATTGTCATTGAAAGTATTTTTAGTAGCCCTTGCTATTATAGATGATATGGGCGCCGTTATAATTATAGCTATATTTTATTCTACAAAATTAAATATTTTTTATTTAACTTTAGTCCTGTTTAGCTTTTTAATTTTAATGGGATTAAACAAATTTAAGATTAAAAGTTTTTTTCCCTTTGCGATCGTAGGAACCTTTATGTGGTTTTTTACTCATGAATCTGGAATTCATGCAACAATTGCGGGGGTCTTGTTGGCCATTACAATTCCACATGAAAAAGAAATTCATGGTCATACACGTTCTATGTTAAAAAAAGTGGAACACTCGCTTGCTCCATATGTATCGTTTATAATTATGCCAGTTTTTGCATTAGCAAATGCAGGAGTTAATTTAGAAGGTGTGTCATTTATTGACCTTCTAAGTCCTGTTCCTTTAGGTATTTGTTTAGGTTTATTTATAGGTAAACAAGTGGGTGTATTTATATTTTCAATAGCTGCAATAAAATTTGGTTGGGCCGAAAAACCAGACAATTGTAACTGGGTAAGTTTTTACGGTGTAGGTATACTAACTGGAATCGGTTTTACGATGAGTTTATTTGTTGGAAACTTAGCCTTCCCTAACTCTGATATTATTGATGGTGTAAAGATCGGAGTCTTATTAGGCTCTTTATTTTCAACTGTAATGGGATATATAATTTTACTTCTTTCAACAAAAAAAAATGCGAATATTTAAATTCTGTTGCTTAATTGTAAGTTTGATAATATCTGAGAATTCAATTTCTATGGAAAAAAATTTATATAACATAACATTTAAAGATTTGTCTGATAATTCAATTAAAATAAGCGATTATAAAGATAAAGTTATATTAGTAGTAAATGTTGCAAGCCGATGCGGATTTACAAAACAATATGAAGGTTTACAATCAACTTGGGAAAAATACAAAGACAAAGGTTTAGTAATCATTGGAATTTCATCTAATAGCTTTAATCAAGAATTAGATACCTCAAAAGAAGTCAGAGACTTTTGTGAAAGTAAATTTGGAATAACTTTTCCAATAACAGAAACTGTAGATGTAAAAGGAGAAAATGCCCATGAATTTTATAAATGGGCACTTAAATCCTACGGTAAATCTACGATACCTAAATGGAACTTTTATAAAATACTGATTGATAGAGATGGCAATATAGTTGATACCTTCTCATCGATGACAAGGCCAACAAGCACTAATATATTAAAAAAAATTGAAGAACTGCTCTAATTAAGCGTGATTACAAATATCTTTAATCACGGGTGTGTTCGCACAATCTGTACATTTAGTTATTTGAACTAAACAACCGCCACTGAATTGTTTTATATCTACAACTCTATCGCATTTTGAGCAAGTAGTAGTTAAACTTATTCCACATTTTTTGCAGCTATATTTATTAATTTTCATAATGATTAAATATGATTATTTGAAAAAAATGCAATAAGTTTTATTGATACTGATAATAATTATCATTATCTGATATTTTTTATGATTATATTGCTAACTTCACTAGGGCTTTCTAAAAAAGAAAAATGACCAGTATTTCCTAATGTATTGTAAGAATTTAATCCTAGAGAAGACATGGTTTTTTTTCGTTCATTTATTTTTGACCAATCATACTCGCCATAGTTTAAACTCACTTTAGTTTTTAAATCATTATAAATTTCTTTGTGGTCTAAAAGAATAGAATTAAAAAATAGATTCCTTTCATGGTATGTAAAATATTTTTTTTTAAGAGACTTGCATAGTAGCCTAATATAATCCTTGGTAATTGAATTTTTATCTCGTACGCCACCATGAAAAATTATCTTTACAATTGTATAAGACTCAAGTTTGCTGAATAAATAACCTATACCAAAAGGTAGTCTCATATGGAAAAATAGGAATTTTGATATAATATTACCTCTTGAAACACCCTCTCCAAATTTTTTATCATAGTCATATGGATTGAAACAGAAAATTTTTTTTACTTTTTGCGGGATTTTTTTCGCAACTATAGCGCTTAAAACTGCCCCGATTGACTCTCCTGCAATTGTTAATTCATTCAAATTTTTAAAGTCAATAAATTCAATTATAGAGTTAGCAATAAATGATAAATCGTAATTAGTATTTTTATTTATAGGAGAATCGCCATGTCCTGGTAGATCTAAAACATAAACCTTAAAAAATCTTGACAATTCAGGCAATATTCTATCAGCATACTCCAGTCTATTTCTTAAAGTGTGTAATATTAATAATGGCGGGCCAGATCCTTGTTCTGTATACCGTATATAAGTTTTATCGATTAAACTAAATTTTAACATTACCTAAATTAAATAATATCTTATTTTTTATAATTTCTTAAAAGGTCACACACTTTTTTTCTTTTTTCTCGCTTTGCCTCATCCAATGGTGTTGCGCCCCAGCGATCACGTACAAACAACGGATGACCGTGGGATAACAGGTATTCTACGGATTCGAAATGCCCTTCAGCAGCAGCTAAATGTAGAGCGGTTCTTGAGTCATAATCACCAGCATTTACTGGTACACCTTTAGCAATTAATTGTCGTATACCATCAACATTGTTGTCAGCGGCCGCAAACAGCAATTCAATTACAGCTAATTCGTCATCATAAATTGCCATTTCATCAGTCTTGCCATTTGGATCTTCAACTAAATGATTTGGTTCAGTATACTTCATATTTAGTTTTTCAAATTCTTTTACAATTTCATCATGATTATTTTTTTTTTGCATCAGTATAACCAAAACCTCCCCAACGATCAGGTAGAGGTTTAACGCCTTGTTTAAGCAAAAATTGAACTGCTTCAAGCTTACCTTCGGCTGATGCTAAATGCAGTGGTGTTCTCATATCATAATCACCAATTTGAAGATCTCTTTGTTCATTTACTAAACGTTCTAATGTTCTAATGTTTCCATTGCTTGCCGCCCATATCGCTTCAGAACAACTACTTGCTCTCCATCTTGAGATAGGGAGCTTTGGGTCTATACGTGTTGTATCTGTCATTGTACCATCGAACATATGCACTAAATATTTTAACGTTATTCTTTTAGCCATCTCAATTCCGCGAACACTATTTCCATGCTGATCAAGTCGTGGTGAAAAAATGCATATACCCATAAGTCTCGGCACTATTAATAAAACTCCCCCGCCTACCCCACTTTTTGCAGGTAATCCAACTTCTTGGAAAAAATTTCCACTTCCATTATACATTCCACTCATTTGCAACACAGGTAAGCAGTTTCTTACTGTTTTTTGACCTAGAACACGACTTTGGGTTATAGGACAAACACCGCTATTCGCTAGAGTTGCAGCAGCCATTGCTACGTCTGTAGATGTCATCTCTAATGAACACACACTAAAATAAAGTTTAAGCGCTTCTGTAACAGCTGGCTCAGTATAAAAATCATAATCGTCTAGATCAGGATGTATATCTTTTTGAATTTCACTTTTAGTATGAGGAAGGTTACCAGTTGCCATTAATAAATAGCCCATTGCTATATTATTGTATCCAGTAAAGTTTTCTTGACGAGCCATATCTTTATTAAACCTAGGCAAATCTACACGACAATCATGCTTAGGATTCCATCCGATAAGTTTACCAAATTGCTGTCGTATATATCTTAATCTTTGACTATAAGAAGATTTTGGATTTATTAAACCTGCAGTCATAATTGCACCAGCATTAACCATTGGATTAAATGGTATACGGCCATCATCTGACTCTAGATTTCCTGCAGCGGATCTTGCTAAGAGTGTTAAGTCGTCAAATTGACGTCCAGAGGGTTCTTGCCCAACGTGACTATGTACTGTTTTCAAACCTAAATTCTCTAATGCAAAACAATAATTAAATGGCTTACACATAGATTGAATTGCGAAATCAACATTTGTGTCACCCCGTTCATAAATTTGACCATCAGTAGTCACTATTGAGATACCAAACCTATCTGGATCAACCTCTGCCAAAGGTGGTATGTAAGATGCAAGTTTACCTGATTTATTAGGTTTAACTTCATCAAACATCTTATCCAAATTTTTTGAAAAATATTTAAAATCAGGTATAGCTAGTTCACCGCGTAAAGCTTTCTCAGCTAACAGACCCGAGGATCTGATAATTGTTAAAAAATCATCGTACAAAATTTCATCACTGTAATTATCGATTTTTTTAAAAATACCTTGCAATCTATCATCAAACATTTGCAGTCCTGAATTAAATAATGCTTCTTTAAATTTGTTTTTATTAACTGCATTTTTCCCGTTTTCACATAATGAAAAAAATAAACTTAATTCTCTTTTATCTTTAGAAGCTACGTTTTCATCATTAAATTCTTGCAACTTATTAATATTTTTTATTTGTGACATTGTTATTGCATAAAAATATAACAAAAAATTGATTTTGAAACAAATTTAATTTGGCGGTCCCTAGGGGAATCGAACCCCTCTTTCGAGGATGAAAACCACGTGTCCTAACCGATAGACGAAGGGACCA
>MDTB01224344.1_pt1 | contig 63445 bp, 72 predicted proteins | sample 811161 | NCBI WGS metagenome assembly MDTB01 (sample SAMN05326650, study PRJNA326480) | marine metagenome | isolation source: seawater | place: Mediterranean Sea | collected 2009
CTTTTTTATATGTCCCAGCATGAAAAATTTGATTTTTGCTATTTAATTTAATTTTAGGTAAATTCATAATCTTACTATTTTTAATATATTTTGCTGGATAACCTTTGGAGCATAAAACTATTGTTATACACTTTCTTTTATCCCATTGTATCTTTAATTTTTTTAAATTATTTTTTGTTGCCAGATCTATAATTTTAAATAAATCAGTTTTTAATCTCATCATAAGAACTTGACATTCAGGATCACCCATTCTGATATTATATTCTATAAGTTTTGGTTCTCCTTTATAGATCATTAGTCCAGCATATAAAAACCCTGTGTATGGATTTTTTAATTTTTTTAAAGCGTTAATTGTAGGTTCTATAATTTTTTTTTTTATTTTTTTTTCAAGTTCTGGCGTTAACAATGGGGCAGGTGAGTATGCTCCCATACCACCAGTATTTTTTCCAGTATCTCCCTCTCCAACTCTTTTATGGTCTTGGGCTTCACCAAAAAAACGATAAGAATTTTTATCAACAATAACAAAATAACTTAATTCATCTCCTTTTAAAAATTCTTCCAAAACAACTTTATTGGAAGACTTAAATTTTCCAGCTAAAATTTCTTTAGTAATCTTTTTAGCTTCATTTTTTGAATTACATATAAAGACTCCTTTTCCAGAAGCCAATCCATCAGCTTTAACTACCAATGGAGTTTTATTTTTTTTGATAAAATTTTTAGCTTGATTAAAATTATTAAAAACGCCAAAGTTTGCAGTTGGTATATTATTTTTTTTACATAAATTTTTCATAAAAGCTTTAGACCCTTCTAATTGAGAAGCAAATTTATTTGGACCAAAAACTTTAATTTTTTTCTTACTTAAGTAATCTACAATTCCATCAACAAGGGGTTGTTCAGGACCAACTATGACAATATTTATATTATGATTTTTAAGGGTTTTGTAGATTAAATTAAAATTTGTAATATCAGCTTTTATATTCTTTGCAATTAAGGCGGTACCTGCATTCCCAGGAATACATATTAATTTTTTAACCTTATCAGACTGTTTTAATTTGTAACAAATAGCGTGTTCTCTTCCACCACTTCCTATAACTGCTAAATTCATATAATATAGTTATATTAATAATTAAATAAACATGAATAGAAATAAAGCAAAACTTAAATTTAATCCAAACAATTTTGAAGTTATTGAGGAAGGAGATTATGTTCCTTGTGCAGTTTCAGGAAAAAGTATTCCATTAAATCAATTAATTTATTGGAATGTTGAGTTGCAAGAAGCTTATTTTTCTCCAAAAGAAGCTCAACAACGATACGAAGAATTAAAAAAAAAATGAGAATCTTTATAATTGTTTTTTTATTATTAATTACAACCTCAAGTTTTGCTGTTACATTTGAGGGTAAATTTATTCAAGGTTCATTTATTCTTGGAAAAACAAAACCAAACTATGAGGTTTTTATTGATAAAAGAAAGGTAAGAGTTTCGCCAGAAGGATATTTTGCTTTTGGATTAAGCAGAGATAGAAAAAGTGATGTTGTAATTCAAATAAATAAAGAAAGGATAATTAAAAAGGTTTTTAAAAGAGAGTATAAAATTCAAAGAATAGACGGGCTTGAAGAAAAAAAAGTAAACCCACCAGAAGAAGTTTATGAAAGAATTAAAAGAGAAAATAAATGGATAGGTGAGGCCAGATCACTTAATAGTGACTTAAATTTTTTTAAAAATAAATTTATATATCCATTAGAAAATGCAATAGTCACTGGTGTTTATGGCAGCCAAAGAATTTTAAATGGAAAACCAAAATGGCCTCATTACGGTATAGATTTTGCTGCTGAAGAAGGTACAAATATTAAAGCAATGTTGGATGGGGTTGTTACTTTAGTTGAACCTGATTTATTTTATACTGGAGGAACTTTAATTTTTGACCATGGTCATGGTATTTCAACACTATACATGCATATGAAAAAAATTTTAGTAAAAAAAGGTCAAAAAGTTAATCAAGGAGATATAATTGGAACAGTAGGTTCTACTGGAAGGTCAACAGGAGCCCATTTAGATATAAGACTTAATTGGTTTAATGTTCGATTAGATCCACAAACTGCTCTTAATCTTAAAAAATAATTTTATATTAAATCTTTACCAGCTGATAAATACATACAGCTTTCACAATGATTATTTATTTTAGGTACAATTGGAGATTCTAAAGTTTTTTTCATTTCAAGAATTTTACCATCTACCCATGTAGTATTAGTTTCATATGGTACTAATGTTGTGGTAAAATTCAATTTACCATTGAAGTTTTCATAATTTTTTTCACCATTACAAACATAAAAGTAAGCAGTATTAGATACTTTAAAATTCATTTTTCTTAAAATATGCACGTAAATATCCATCTGAATTTTGTATGCCTGATGATAAGGGTTGTTTAAATATTTGTTAATTTCGACAGGAGCGTTATTAGATTGAGCCTTATAATCTACAACTACTAGCTCTTCTTTTTTAGGATCAAACCATATATCATCAACTCCACCATGGATTTCTAAATTAGTATTTGTGTCTAAAAAAGAAATACCACCTCTCAGCGCGTCCCTCCAATAATTTATTTGATCATGTTGAAATGGAATAAGATTTAAATTATTTTGCTTAATAAAAGGATGGATTTTTTGTTTTTTTCTAAATTCATCAAATTCTTTTTTTAATAAAGAGTCAACGGCTGAGTTCAGAGCCCATCCTGGCATGCTTGGGTCTTTTAATCCTTTAACCCTATCTAGATAAAAACATCTTTTACATTCTAAAAAATTACTAAATTTTGATCTACTAATTCTGAATACAGAGCTAGTCCCCCTTTCATAAATACTATTTTTTCGAGTTCTAAGTGGGTTTACCACCTTAGGATCTCTCATATTACTTCCATCTATTGTGTGACCAAATCCATTGATTTGGATTCTTTTTAATCATTTCTTCTAGGATAAGATTAACTTTATGAGTAGTGCTTTTTATATCGTTTTGATAGTTTTCAGTTTTATTAGCATCAAAGGGAGCTTGAATTGTCATTTCAAAATTGAGTTGAGAAATTCTTTCAAAAAAGATTGGTACAATTTTACATCCGAATTTTCTAGCTATTTGTGCAGGAATAGTTGTTGTGCTAGCTAATTTATTAAAAAATAAAACTTTCTCTCCCTCAGTAACGCTTTGATCGACCATTAAAGCAATACTGTGTCCATTCTTAAATTTTTTTAAAATTTCTCTAGTTCCAGATCTTCCTTTTGGAATTTGGTTAGCACAAATATATTTGATTCTTAAATATTCCATTAATGGGTTTAAAAAAATGTTATTTAATGGACGGTATAAAGCGGCTAAGTTAATATTAAATTTATCTAGTTCCATAGCCATAAGTTCGAAATTAGAGAAGTGACCAGAAAAAAAAACAACTGGTTTTTTAGATTCTTTTATCTCTTGCAAATATCTAGAACCAATAATTTTAACATAACTGTTATTTCCTAGACTTTTTCTAAACTTTTTTAAATGTATATATTCTCCCAAAATTTTACCATAATTAATCCACATATTTTCAATAATTGTTTTTTCTTGATTTGCAGAAAGATTATTATTAAATGCAATATTCAAATTTTTTTGTATTATTGATTTAGGCCTAAATATTGGACCAATAACTTTCCCAATTAACCCACCACAAATAGAAGCTAGTTTTAATCCAATTATTTTAAAAAAAGAAAGTAAAGAAACAACAACTAAAAATTCAAAAAAATATCTTATTATTTTCATATTAATAGTTTTATTTGATCTAAAAGGTTATCTTTATTTTTAATTTCAACTTTAACTTTTAAAAAATTTATATCATTTTTTTCATTTATTCCCAATCTCATGTAATCTTTTTCTGTAGTTAGAAGAATTGCTTCATTTTTTTGAGCCATTTCAGATAAATTTTTTAAATCATTAGATTTATATTTATAATGATCAGAGAACTCCAAACAATTAATAATATTTAAATTTTTTTCTTTTAACAGTTTGAAGAAATTCTGTGGATTTCCAATACCAGCAAATGCAATAATTTTTTTATTTTTAAAATTATTTAAATTTATTGGTTCATAACTTGAATAATAAATATTTATATTTTCATTAATTTTTTTTATTTGATTCTCAAAAAAAATATTTTCTTTTCCATTAATAATAACACACTGGGCTCTTTGGAGTGATTTTAAACTTTCTCTTAATGGGCCAGATGGAATAATCATACTATTTCCAACAAGCTGATTTTCATTAAAACATACTATTGAAAAATCTTTATTGATGGAAAAATCTTGAAACCCATCATCTAGAACTACAACATCATGACCATTCTTTGTCGCATCCTCAATAGCAAAATACCTTTTTTTGTTTTCAAAAACTTTTCCAATTTGACTTAGTAAATTTTTTTCATCATCAAATTGAGTATATTTTTTTTTTATAAATGCTGGATTTTTATTGATTTTTTTTAAAAGTGAGAAAATTTCTATACAAGTTGGTGTTTTCCCTGTTCCACCTAAATAAATATTTCCAACACAAATTATTTTAATAGAAAGTTTTTTTTTAAAAGTAAGGTTTTTTTTAATTAAAAATATTATTTGATAAATTAATGAAATTGGTAATAGTAAAATTGATAAAATTGAAAGTTTTTTATCCCAAAATTTAGGTTTGATTAATTGCATCTTTATATTTAAAAATATCTTTTAATTTCACTTAATATCTCATTAGAAATTTTATCTCCAAAGGCTATAATTTTACTAGAATATTCTATCATATCATTTTTTTGTTTTTCTAAATCTTGAGTTAAACAATCTTTTAAATCATTTACTTTTTCAATTTCTTTAGCACAACCTAAACTTTTAAGATGTTCATAAATTTCTTTAAAGTTATTAATATAGGGACCATGATAAATCATGCAATTATTTCTTGATGGCTCTAAGGGATTTTGTCCTCCGTGGGGAATAATTGATCCGCCTAAAAAGACAGAATTTGATAACTGAAAGTATTTATTAGTTTCACCATAAGTATTAACTAAAATAATATCTAAATTTTCATTAGTATTTGTTAATTGATTTACAACTTTAACTTTAAGATTAAGTTTTTTTATTTCATTATATATTTTTTCAATCCTATCAACATGTCTTGGAATTATAATAACTAAAATATTATTAAATCTTTTTTTAAGCTCTAAATGTACTTTTGCACAAAATATTTCTTCTTTTTCATGGGTGCTACTAGCACACCACATTATTTTATTTTTTGTGTTAATTGTTAGTCTTTCATCAAAAGTGTTTTCTGGTTTATCCTTTAAATTACAAAATTTTATATTCCCAAAATTTTTAATATTTTTTGCACCTAATTTTTTAAGATAGTTAGAAGTTTCAGAATTTTGAGATAAACAAAGATCAAAACAGTTAAATATATTTTTAGAAGCATTTTTAAAAAAATTCCATCTATTAAAAGTTTTTAAAGTTATTCTTGCGTTTAATAATATTATAGGAATATTTCTTTTTTTTATATTTAAGATAGTGTTTGGCCAAATTTCAGATTCAACAAAAATTGATAAATTGGGCTTCCAATTATCTAAAAATTTATTAATTATTATAGGTATATCTAAAGGAAAAAATTGGTGTATAATTTTTTTTTGATTTCCCATTTTATTCAAAAATACTTTTGAAGAACTTAATGTAACAGTTGTAACTAAAATTTTTGTTACTTTTTCACTATTAATTAAATTTTCTATTATTGGTAAAATGCTTTGAACTTCACCAACACTTGATGCATGAAACCAAATTAACAAGCCTTCATCTCTTTTTAAATTAATTATGGATAATTTTTCCTTATATCTTATTGGATCTTCTTTGTTTGTTAAACTTCTATATTTAAGAAAAATGGGAGCTAATGGTAAAAAAAAAAATGATAATAATTTATAAAAATATAACATCAGGCCATTTCAATTTGTTTTTCATAAAGATTTTTATATATATCTGATTTTTTTAATAACTCATTATGTTCACCTGAATCAATAATTTCACCATTATTTAACACAAATATCTTTTTTGCTTTTTTTATTGTGGAAAGGCGGTGAGCTATAACTATTGTTGTCCTATCTCTTGTTAAATTTACTATTGCGCTTTGAACTTGGCTTTCTGACTCGGCGTCAAGCGAAGACGTTGCTTCGTCTAAAAGAATTATAGGACAATCTTTTAATAGTGCTCTAGCAATTGAAATTCTTTGTTTTTGACCACCTGATAATTTGAAGCCGTTTTCACCAACTAATGTTTCATATTTTTCAGGTAATTTTTCAATAAATTCATTTGCAGCAGCAAATTTTGCTGCTTTCATAATTTCTTCTTTTGAGGCCTTTAAATTCCCATAAGCAATATTAGAATAAATTGTATCATCAAAAATCACTACATCTTGACTGACTATTGATATGTTTTTTCTTAATGAGTAAATAGAAACATCATTTATAGCTTGATCATCTATTAAAATATTTCCTTTTTCTGCATCATAAAATCTAGGTATCAAGTTAAATATTGTGCTTTTTCCAGAACCACTATGACCAACTAACGCAACAAAAGAGCCACCATCAATTTCCATATTGATATTTTTAATAGCCCTATCACTACTTTCAGGGTAAGAAAAATAAACTTTATTTAATTTAACAGAAGCTTTTTTGATTTCTAATTCTTTACAATCTTTTTTATCTTTTACAAAAATTTCGTTATCAATTACCTGAAAAATTCTTTTTACACCTGCTAATCCTTGGCTGATACCTATATGAATCTGTCCTAATGATTTTACTGGCTGATAAGCTAACATCATTGCAGCTAAAAATGAAAAAAATTTATTTATATCTAACTGTTCGTTTATAACCATATATCCTGAAAGAAAAATAAAACCTCCAACTATAAAACCTGTAATAACCTCCATTATTGGAGTTGATCTCATGGCTGCTAGATGCATCTTTTTCATCTTTTCAATAAAAGTTGTGCTACTTTTTTTTGCTCTTTCTAACTCAAATTTTTCTTGTTGATATATCTTTGTTAATCTTGAGCCTTTAATTAACTCAGAAATAAAAGTTGATAAATCTGCTGTGCTTACTTGAACACCATGGGTTGCTTTAGACACTCTTTTGCCAATTGATCTAGCAACAAATATTGCAAAAGGCATTATTAGTAAAGCATATATCGCTAATAACGCATTTTGATAAAACATCAAACCAACCAAACATAACAAAGTTAAAGAGTCTTTCATTATTCTAAGAAGTGACTCACTTACTAGGTTTGTTATTAAACCTGCGTCTGCCAAAAAATTTGATATAAATCTTCCACTATGTTTACTTTCTAAATGATAAACATCTGCTTTTAAGATGCTATTACTCATTTCTTGTTGTAAATCATTTCTGACATCTAGACCTACTTTTATTGTTATAGAGCGAGCAAAATATAAAGATAAGCCTTTTGCTGTAAACGCACAAATTACACCAACTGGAATAATCATCAACATTTCTAAATTTTTATCTAAAAATATTTTTTTTATCGCTGGGTCAAGTATCCATGCTGTTGCTGAAGTACTCACTGCAACAACCACTGAAAATATAGCAGCTAAAACAAGTTTCCTAAAATATTTTTTAACGTTATCTTTTAATAATCTTTTAAAAGCTTCTTTATTTGTCATTTTATAATTTAGAAAAATTTAATGTTAAAATATTTAAAAAAATTAAAAAGCCCATATAATTGTTACTTTTAAAGGCTCTTAAACAGGATTGAGGATTTTTATCGTTGAATATTTTAATTTGATAAAAAAATTGAATTACAATAATTGACATAGTTAAAATAAATAAATAATTAAAGTTCATTTTAATACCAAGAGTTAATAATAATAAAAAACAAATTATGTAACATATACTTACAAACATTTTTATTTTTTTCTTAAATTTAATAGATGTGGATTTGACACCAATAATTTCATCATCCTTTATATCTTGTAATCCATATATAGTGTCGTAGCCTAGTGTCCAAAATATGGCTGATGCATAGAGAATAAAAGGCTTAATATCAAATGAATTAGTTACAGAAATCCATGCCATTATAATTCCCCAGTTAAAAGTTAAACCTAGAAACATTTGAGGCCAATATGTAATTCTTTTCATAAAAGGATATGAAAAAGCAAAAAACATTGAAAATATTCCTAAACAAATTGTTAGATAGTTAAATTGTATTAAAATTATAAAAGCTAAAATACATAAAACCACGGTATAAATCACCGCTTCAGAAATTGAAATCTTCCCTGATGGTATTGGCCTTGATTGTGTTCTAAAAACTTTTTTATCGAAGTTTTTATCCACAATATCATTTACAATACAACCTGCACTTCTCATTAAAACTGATCCAAGAAAAAAGAGAATACAAAAATATAAGTATGATAGAAGATCTTCTTCTAAATTTGATGCTAAAGTTAGACCCCATAAGCAAGGCCAAAATAAAAGCATATAACCAATAGGTTTATTTAATCTTGTGAGTTGAATAAATATTTTAATTTTTTCCATCGAATTATTCTTGTAAATATCAAACAGTATCCTCATAATCAAATCGATTCGTTATGAATATAGATTATACAGTTACAGCTTTAATGTTTCCTGCAATTCCACTTTTAATGAGCGTTTATAGTAATCGATTTCATACTCTTAGCAGTCTTATAAGAAAGCTTCACGATGAGCATATTTTCGAAAAACATATTCCACCTGAATGGAAGAATCAGTTATTGAATCTTCATGGTAGAGTCGAATTACTTAAATACACTATTGGGTTTGCTAGTTTTGGGTTTTTATTCAATATGTTAACAGTTTTCACACTTTATTTTAATAGAATTTTTGAGGCCAGATTATTGTTTGGTACATGTTGTTTATTAATGATTGTTTCAATAATATTTTTTATCAGAGAAATACAACTATCAACAAAAGCTTTAAAGTTTCATTTATCTGATATGGAAATAGACTTATAAGCCACCAACTAAGGAATAAGAATTGCTGGACCAATTATTTTTCTAGACTCTAGATCTTTATGTGCTTGAATAACATTTTCTAAATCGTATTTTTTAAATATTTCTATTTTTACTTTTCCATAATTTAATTGGTTAAATAGTTCACTTGAAGCTTCAAGTAATTCTGCATCAGTTGACAAATAATGACCCATGGACGGTCTAGTAAAAAATAATCCTTTTGGCTGAATTTGTTTTGTAACGTTAATTTCTTTTAAAGGACCTGATGCATTTCCAAAAGAAACCATAGTTCCTCTTATTTTTAAACAATCCAAAGAACCTTCAAATGTTTTCTCTCCAACACCATCATAAACTACTGGAACGCCTTCTCCATTAGTATACTCCAAAACTTTTTCTTTAAAATTATCTTTAGAGTAATTAATTACTAAATCACAACCATTTTTTTTTGCTATACTTACTTTTTCTTCAGACCCAACTGTTCCTATTACTTTGCACCCAATACTTTTTGCCCATTGACAAAAAATTTGTCCAACCCCACCTGCTGCAGCATGAAATAATATTACTTCATTAGCACTAACTTTATATGTTTTATTTAGTAAATAAAATGCAGTTAACCCTTTAGTCATAATGGTTGCTGCAACTTCTAAATTAATTTCTGGAGGAAGTTTTATAACTTTATTGCAAGGCAATAGTCTTTCTTTTGCATATGCTCCAATTGGTAGTGAAGCGTAAGCAACATTGTCACCAATTGATAAGTTTGATACTTTTGATCCTATCTCTTTTATTACACCTGACGCTTCTAAACCTATTCCCGAAGGTAGTTTAAGAGGATACAAGCCAGATCTATGATAGGTGTCAATAAAATTAAGGCCAATTGCTTTGTTTTCAACTAAAACTTCATTAGGCGCTGGTTTTCCAATTTCAATATTTTTCAATTGTAAAACTTCAGGACCGCCATGTTTTTCAATCATTATAATTTTTGTCATTTTTTTACAAAATTCCCACTATGATAATCTTCAACTGCTTTTAATATTTCTTCTTTAGTGTTCATAACAAAAGGACCACCCCTAGCTATTATTTCACCAATTGGTTTTCCAGATATTAGTAGAAATTTTGCTTTAGTCAAACCAGAAACTTCAAGTTTTCTACCCTTAGTTAATATTATTAATTTTGAATTTTTGGCCTGTTTGTGATTTTCTTCTCCTACTTTAATTTCTCCTTCAATCAAATAAATTAAAGAATTATGTGTTGGAGAAAGTTCAAAATTAAATTTTTTACCTTTTTCAATTTCAACATCAAAATATACAGGACTAATATTGTGATTTTTTACTGGGCCTTCTTTACCTTTAAATTTTCCTGCAATTATATTTATTTTTTTTTCATCATCTTTGTAAACTTGCATTTTTTTTGCATCAATGTAGATGTATTCTGGTTGATTCATCTTTAATTTAGCAGGCATGTTTATCCATAATTGAAACCCATGAAGTTTCCCTTCTGTCATTGCGGGCATTTCAGAGTGAATTATTCCACTGCCAGTCTTCATCCACTGAACATCTCCTGCGGACATCTTTCCTTTAGCACCTGTGCTATCCTCATGCTCGAATTCACCACTCAGCATATATGTAACTGTTTCAATTCCTCTATGTGGATGAGGAGGAAAACCTCCTATATAATCATCTTTATTTTCAGAGCCAAACTCATCAAGCATTAAAAAAGGGTCATGATAATCTATAAGATGTGTTCCGATGCTTCTTTTTAATTTAACACCAGCACCATCTGATGCTGCTATTGGTTCTATAATTTTACTTACTTCAATGTTTTCCATTATATTTATTTGTTTCCTTTAATCAAAAAATATAATCCAATAATAAAAAGAAATATTTGCTCACTAGTAAATAATTTAGTTGTGATAAACCAATCCCTATGAGCTAAGGCAAATGCACTTGTCATAACAATCACAATTGTAAGTGAGCTTACTCTTGTTATTAGATTGCCTATAGGACCTTTTATAAAACCACCAATAATCAAAAATAAACCAGCACCTAGTTCTGATAAAGCTATCAAAGAAGAAAGAAAAGGAGAAAAGCCAAAGTATTTTATTAAAGCTTCTGGGGGTAATGGAAATTTGCTAAAGCCATGAATGCTAAAAGCAACACCTAACCCAATTCTTATTAACCATGATGATAGAAAATGTATATTTAAGAAAATTTTATTAATTTGACTATCTAATTTTTTCATATTTCCCTTTTTTATTTGTTATGCGAACCATCACAAAATGGCTGATTGTTAGTTTGCTTGCAAGCGCAAAAAAACATTTTTTTTGTTTCTTCAGCTTTATATATAATAGGATTAAACTCTGAATCTTTGTGAGATCCATCACAAAAAGGTTGTTTTTTGCTTAAACCACATGAACACCATGCATAATTTTTTCCTTTTACTACTTCTATTGCAATTGCTCCATTTCCTGCTTTTTGTCCTCTAATCATTTTTACTCCATTTATTTTATTAACTTTATTGACTTCTATATAAGAATTTTGAAGAAGATAGAATTAGATAATTTTAAGCAGTTCTTCTAAATTGTTAATAACATATTTTGGTTTATAACTTAATTTATCAAACACTTTATTAAAGCGATTCACCCAAACAGCATTATAACCAAAAACTCCTCCACCAGAAACATCCCAAGTATTTGAACTCATAAAACAAATATTTTCAGATTTACAGTTGTATTTTTTTATTGGAATTTCGTACACTTTTGAATCAGGTTTATAAACACCAACTGATTCAATAGAAAAAATATCATCAAAATAATTTTGAATATTATTGCTTTCTACCAATCCTTTTAGAAGATCAGGAGTTCCATTGGACAGAATTGATATTTTAATTTTTTTTTCTTTAAGTCCATTTAAGCATTTTTTAACCTCGGGGTAGGGACTAAGTTTTTTATATAAATCTAAAAGTTCACTTCTCATTTCCTTTTTAATTTTGAAACTTTCCATAGTGTGATCTAAAGAGTCTTCGGTAATTTCCCAGAAGTTTTTATGTTTTTTCATAATACTTCTTAACCATGTATATTCAAGTTGAGTAGTTCTCCAAGCATTTGCAAAACCCTCCCATTTACTTCCAAGTTTTTCTTTACATTTTGCTGCTGCTGAATTTACATCAAATAGAGTGCCATATGCATCGAACACACAAGCTTTAACATTTTCTATTTTCATAATAAGTCTTCTATTTTTTTAACTTCACCAATTTTAAATATAACGGCATCTTCTTTTTTAAACCCATATTTTTCTGCACTTGCTTTAAACCGAACAGGTGGTTCCATTATCGGTTCAAGAGATAATACAACTGTTCCCCAGTGCATGCCAATCACTTTCTTACTTTTTAAATCCTGTCCAATATTTAATGCTTCCTCAGGATTTGTATGGTAAATAGATTTATCTTTTTTGGGCGCCATAGGATAAAAATTATAGGCTCCAATATTAATAAAAGTTAAATCAATAGGGCCGTACTTTTCTCCAAGTTCTTTATAAATATTTCCATAACCCGTATCACTAGCAAATAATATTTTTTTATTTTTATATTCTATTATGAAATTGCCCCATAATGTTTTATTAGTGTCCCATAAACTTCTTTTTGACCAGTGAACCGCAGGAACAAAAGTAATTTTTAAATCATTTACTTTTATTTTATCATACCAATCCATTTCATTTACATTTTTAAAACCATTTTTTGTAAAATATTTTCCAAGCTTAAGTGGAGCTAAAACTTTTGCTTCTTTGAAAGGAAATCTTTGTATTGTTCTGGTACTTAAGTGGTCATAGTGATTGTGTGTTAGTAAAAATAAATTTACCTTAGGTATTTCTTTAAGACTTATTGCAGGATCTACAAATCTTTTAGGACCAAAGATTAAAGGTCCCATATTTTTTTCAAAAACAGGATCAGTAATTATAGTAGTATTTCCTAGTTTGATTAAAAATGTAGCATGCCCTATCCAAGCAACATAATCTTCATCCTTATATTTTTTAAGATTCTCCAAAACTTCTTTTTTGTTAATAATATGATCAGCAGGGATACTCATATTAAGTTTCTTTTTTTCTTCTTTAAAAACTTTAAAGCTCCAATTAAAAGAAGAGTCTCGTACTGGAGAGCCCTCAGGATTTCTAAAGGTACCGTCAGGCAAATGATGATAAGGTAAATCTTTCATAGTTTTTGCAAAAGTATTATAGTTTAATGAAAATATAATAATCAATAAGGATATTAATAATTTTATTTTCATGGACACAAAAATAAGACTATATTTTTATGATAAGATTAAAAGTGATTTAGTGGCACAGCTAAATAAGGAGCAATCTCACTATATAAAGAATGTAATGAGATTAAAAGTTGGTGATAGTTTTTTAATTTTTAATATTCAGGGAGAGTGGCAAGTAGTTATTAAAAATTTTGAAAGTAAAAAAGTTTTTATAAAAGTTCTAGACAAACTTAGAAACGAAGCAGTCAGTAAAAATTTATGGTTAGCGTTTTCTCCAATTAGACAAAATTTACTTAATTTTATGATTCAAAAAACAACTGAGTTGGGTGTAGAAAACTTTATACCAATAATTTCCGAAAGATCTATTACCAAAGAATTAAATACAGAAAGAATGAAAAAAATTTTCATAGAATCTAGCGAACAATCAAATAGATTGAATGTTCCAAAAATTATAAGTCCAATTAAATTAAAAAATTTTTTATTAGAATTTCCAAAAAATGGGACATTAATATTTTGTGATTTAAATTCATCAAAAAATGATTTGAATAAAATTTTATTAAGAAAAAAACAAGGTCCTATTTGCGTATTAATTGGTCCAGAAGGAGACTTTACTGAAAAAGAAAGAAAATATATTCTCTCATTTGATCAATCTCACTCAATATCACTAGGTCAAAATATTTTGAGAACTGAAACTGCGGCTATTGCTGCAGTCAGTATTGTTAGCTTTCAACTATAAATTTAAAAATAGTAACAGTTTTAGCATGCTAAAATGTCGCAAAATTATATTATTATATGCATTATTACATATTTATTGTAAAAAGCTGTTAATAAATTAATTAAAAAAAATTTTAAATATGAATACTTCTTACGTACTATTATCAGGAATAATTATTTTTTTGGTGTTGTTTATTTATTTTTCTATATTTTCTGTTTCTTTAAGAATGGAAAAACAACAAGAGGATAGAGAAATTTCTATTAAGCGTAAGACTAAAGCTTGGAGCTGGAGAAATTTAATTGATGGAAAAAATCCGAATGTAAGTTTAATGGATTTAGGGAATCATCTTTTAATAATTGGCATAGTTTTATTAGCAATCTTAATAATAAAAAATGCTTAAAATAATAATGATTAGAAAAAAATTAAAATGTTTGTAGCAATAATTCTTATTTTGATAACTGTTGGCTCAGTAGTGTTTCATTTTTGGTCGCCTTGGTGGTGGACACCTATTGCATCCAATTGGGGTGGAATGGATGATACAATTATTTTGACATTCTGGATCACAGGAGCAGTGTTTGTTGCTATATGTTTATTTTTAGCATATTGCGTTTGGCGATATAGATATAGAGAAGATAGAGTAGCAGAATATAAGCCAGAAGATAAAAAAATAGAATTTAGATTAACTGCTTTAACAACACTAGGAATTATAGCGCTATTAGCACCAGGACTTTTAGTTTGGAAAAACTACGTAAGTGTTCCTGAAAATGCATTAAAAATTGAAGTAGTTGCCTACCAATGGGGATGGAAATACAGACTACCAGGTGAAGATGGGGTTTTAGGCAAAACAAGTATAAAATTTATAAATGACGATAATCCATATGGATTAATTTTAGATGATCCAAATGGAAAAGATGATCTTATCGTAGATAGTGATGAACTTCATTTACAGATAGATGTACCTGTAAAATTTGAATTAAGAGCGCTAGATGTGCTTCACAATTTTTATGTTCCACAGTTTAGAGGAAAAATGGACATGGTTCCTGGTACGGTGACTTTTTATTGGTTAACCCCTACTAGAGAAGGGGATTTTGAAGTGCTATGTGCTGAGTTTTGTGGAACAGGGCATTATGCTATGAGGGGGAGAGTTATTGTAGATGATGAGGAAAAATATAATATTTGGTTAGCTGAGCAAGTTACATTTGAGAATATGCTTGCTAAAAACCAAGAACAAAAAACAGAAATAAAATTAGTAAAAAAAAATTAATATAGGAGAAAAAAATGTCGGATGATAATGATTATAAAATAGAAACAAAGTCAGATACAGTAGCAGATAGTTCAAATGATGGATATACATCAACAGCAGAAGTTGACCAACTTCCTCCAGCAGAATTACCAGATCAAGAACTATACCATTCTCATAGTTGGTGGACTACTTATGTGTTTTCACAAGATGCCAAATATATTGGTGTTCAATATGCTTTGACAGCAGTAGGAACAGGTTTATTAGGTTTGGTTCTTTCATGGTTAATGAGAATTCAGCTAGCTTTTCCAGGCTTGGGTCTTTTAGATCCTGCCTCTTATTATCAGTTTGTAACAATGCATGGAATGATAATGGTAGTTTATCTTTTAACAGCTTTATTTTTAGGGGGTTTTGGAAATTACTTAATACCATTAATGTGTGGATCAAGAGATATGGCATTCCCTTATGTAAACATGCTCAGTTATTGGATGTTTGTTGTTGCTGTACTCGTATTACTTTCAAGTTTTTTTGTACCAGGAGGTCCAACTGGAGCAGGATGGACGTTATATCCTCCTCAAGCAATTACATCTGGAACACCAGGAAGCAACCTAGGAATTGTACTAATGTTAATATCTTTAATATTGTTCGTGGCAGGCTTTACGATGGGAGGCTTAAATTACATAATTACTGTCTTGCAGCTTCGTGCACGTGGAATGACTTTAATGAGATTACCTTTAACAATCTGGGGAATTTTTACTGCAACTGTTTTAGCGCTATTAGCTTTCCCAGCGCTTTTAGTTGGCTGCTTAATGATGACTTTAGATAATATGTTGGGAACAAGTTTCTTTATGCCTGCAATGATTTCGATGGGAGAAACGCTGTCTTATGATGGAGGAAGCCCAATTTTATTTCAACATCTTTTTTGGTTTTTTGGTCATCCAGAAGTTTATATTGTAGCATTACCTGCTTTTGGAATAGTTTCAGATTTAATATCTATTCACTCACGAAAAAATATTTTTGGTTATAGAATGATGGTATGGGCTATAGTTGGTATAGGAGCTTTAAGCTTTTTTGTTTGGGCCCACCACATGTATGTCAGTGGAATGAACCCTTGGTTTGGATTCTTTTTTGCTACCACAACTTTAATTATTGCCGTACCTACAGCAATTAAAGTTTATAATTGGGTTTTAACAATTTGGAGAGGAAATGTTCATTTAACTTTACCAATGTTATTTTCTTTAGCTTTTATAGTAACTTTTTTAAACGGAGGATTGACTGGTCTATTTTTAGGAAATGTAACAGTTGATGTTCCTCTGTCAGATACTTATTTCGTTGTAGCTCATTTTCATATGGTAATGGGAATTGCACCACTTCTAGTAGTATTTGGAGCAATATACCACTGGTATCCTTTGATAACTGGAAGAATGTTAGATGAAACTATGGGTAAAATACATTTTTGGATAACTTTTGTTGGATCTTATGCAATTTATTTTCCAATGCATTACCAAGGATTTATTGGTGTTCCAAGAAGATATTTTGAAATATATGATAGTCCATATATAGAGACGTCTACAGTAAGTTTAAATATTTTTATAACTATTGCAGCTTTAGTTGTTGGTGCTGCACAGTTATTATTTTTATATAATCTTATCACCAGCACAAAATTGGGTAAAAAGTCAGAAAGAAATCCTTGGAAAGCAAACTCTTTGGAGTGGCTTACTCCAAAGATGCCACCTGAGCATGGTAATTGGGGAGAAGAGCTTCCAAAAGTATATCGTTGGCCTTATGATTACAGTGTGCCTGGTGCAGACAAAGATTATATTACCCAAACCACACCTCCAAGCCAGGTAATGACAGCAAAAGTTGAAAAAACATGAAAAAAAAAGAAAGTATATTTCAACTACTAACACAAAAACCTTGGGAAAATGATCAGTCTCAAAAAGATAATGTTCACGAGGGTAAAACTTTAGATCTAACAAAATACAAATTAGGTTTGAGAACATTAATGGTAGTAAGTTCTGTTATCTTTTCTTTATTCATTGTCACTTATTCTGACAGAATGTTAGTGCACGATTGGAGAAATATGCCAGAGCCTCTACTTCTTTGGGTTAATACATTTATTTTAATTTTTAGTAGTATAGCTTTTTATTTTACTCAAAAATCATTCAAAAAAAATGAAAATGAAAAAACAAAGAATGGTTTATATTTAATAGGTTTTTTGGCATATTCTTTTTTAATAGGTCAATTGTTGGTTTGGTATCAACTTATGAATTCAGGGTATTATGCTACCACAAATGTAGCTAACGCCTTTTTTTATCTTTTCACTACCCTCCATGGCCTCCATTTAATTGGTGGTCTGTATTTTTGGGGCAACACAACATCTAAATTTTTAAAAGGAAATTATAGAATTTCTAAGATGCAACATATGTTAGAACTTTGTGGAATTTACTGGCACTTTCTTCTTTTTGTTTGGCTTGTATTATTTGGTTTAATGTTGTTTACATAATAAATAAGGAAAAATATGGAAAAATTAGCTTTAGATAAACTACCAAAAGGTTGGAAAAGTGTTTCTAGTGATTTAGGGTCTGATCAAACTGCATTCAAAGGTGTTCAATGGGGGAAAGGCATGATGTGGCTCTTTCTTTTAAGTGATACATTTATTTTTAGTTGTTTCCTGATTTCCTATATGAAAGGTAGAGGGTCTACGGTTATTGATTGGCCAAATCCAAGTGAGGTTTTTGCTCTTCATGTAGGACATGTGCCTGTGCCTTTATTATTAATAGCGATCATGACATTTGTTCTTATAACAAGCAGTGGAACTATGGCGTTAGCTGTAAAGTATGGATACGAAAAAAATAGAAAATTGTGTGGATACCTTATATTAGCTACTGCTATAGGTGGCCTTACATTTGTTGGTATGCAAGCATTTGAGTGGACTAAATTAATTTCTGAAGGTGTTAGACCCTGGGAAAACCCTTTTGGAGCACCACAATTTGGATCTTACTTTTTTATGATTACTGGCTTTCATGGCACACACGTTTCTATTGGGGTTATTTTTTTATTTATTTATGCAAGAAAAGTTTTAAAAGGAGACTTTGACACTGGAAAAAAAGGCTTTTTTACTTCTATGAAATCAGATTATGTTGCAATAGAGATTCTAGGTCTTTATTGGCATTTTGTAGACTTAGTATGGGTTTTTATTTTTGCATTTTTTTATTTATGGTAAACTAAATTATGGATGAAATTAAAAAAGAAAATAACGAAACACATAAAATAGGAATTTATCTTTGGATTTGGGGTTTATTATTCGTCCTTAGTTTTTTTTCTTATATGGTCGACTGGTATCAATTTCAGGGAATGCTTAGATGGTCATTAATATTATTTTTTATGTTTTTAAAAGCAGGATTAATAATGGCTTTTTTTATGCATTTGTTTTGGGAGCGCTATACTTTAGTTAATGTACTTTTGTGGCCAATGACGGCTATCGCTTGTTTTGTTATATTAATGGTTGCAGAGGCTGAATATACAGTATTTACGAGATTTGTTTTTTTTGTATTAGGCAGCTAAAATATTTACATATAAATTATATAAAATGCATTCTTCAGAGAATAAATTAACTTCTATCAAGATAAATTATATCAATTTTATAAAAGCTTTATTCAATTTAATGAAGCCAAGAGTAATGTCTTTGGTAATTTTTACTTGTGTCGTGGGTTTGGTGATTGCTCCAAAACAAATTGATCTAATTCCTTCATTAATTGCAATATTTTTTGTAGCTTTAGGCTCTGGAGCTGCAGGAGCTTTAAATATGTGGTACGAGGCTGATCTAGACTCTCTAATGACCAGAACATGTCTTAGACCTATTCCAACTGGGAAAGTAACAAGAAATCAAGCTTTGCTTTTTGGAGTTTCATGTTCAATTATTTCAGTAGTAGCTTTATATTTTTTTTCTAATTTAGTAGCAGCGAGTGTACTAGCACTTACTATTCTTTTTTATGTTTTTATATATACAATTTGGTTAAAAAGAAAAACACCACAAAATATTGTTATTGGCGGTGCGGCTGGTGCGCTACCACCAATAATAGGGTGGGCGATTGCAATGAATAATATTAGTTTAGAGCCAATAATATTATTTCTTATTATATTTATTTGGACTCCTTCTCATTTTTGGGCATTAAGTCTGTATAAAAGTGACGATTATCGTAAAGCAAATATACCGATGCTACCAATAGTTTCTGGTGTATTAAAAACGAAATATAATATTTTTATATACGCGCTTCTTTTATATCCGATTTCTTTAGCACCCTATTTTTTAAATTATTCAGGTACTGTATATTTTTTAGTTTCATTGATATCGAGTTCTTATTATTTGTTTATATGCTTTAAGTTAATGAGAGAAAAAAATTCATCTAAAGAAAAAAAATTGTCACAGCATATTTTTGGATATTCAATATTTTACTTGTTTATAATATTTACAGCTATTTTAGTGGACGCCTTAATATAAAACAAATTTATTGTTTAAAAATGAAAAAAAAAATTAAACCAGCTATTTTTTATATAGTATGTTTTATTTTCCTTCTTTTAATTTGCTATCTATTTTTTTTTAATAATAATTTAAAAGAAACATCAAAAAAACAATTTATAGAACTAGATTTAATTACTAGTGTTCACCCTGAATTACCTTGGAAATTTGATGCTGAGAAAAGCAAAATTAACCTAGAAATAGGAAAAGTAACAACAATAAATTATAATGTTAGGAACCTTTCTGGCAAAACTAACAGTGGAGCTGCTGTGTTTAACTATTATCCCAAGTATTTAGGTAAATATTTTAATAAAATAAACTGTTTTTGTTATGATTTACAAACTTTAAAGCCTGGAGAAGAAAAGCAGTATTCTCTCGTTTTATTTATTGATCCAAAAGCGACAAAAGAGATCATAGCAAAAAAACCAAAAAAAGTTATACTTCAATTTACTTTTTTCGGCAAAAAAGAATTTAAAAAAATAAAGAATTAAATGGAAATTTTAACACCAGAAATAAATAATTTTATCACTATGTGCGCTGTATGCGTATCTGATAGAGGTGGAGCACAAATAGCAATTTTAGTAATTGTGGGATCTCTTTCAGTTCTTGGTCTTGCTAATTGGGCGTGGAACAAATATTTAAAAAAAAATAATCAAGAGTTTACAATAAAAAAATAGCTCATAATTAAAAAAATAGTTTTAAGGGTAGCTAATAATGAGATTCTATACTAAAAAAAAAGAATGAAATATATTAGTACTAGAAATAACTATAAAAAATATAATTTTAGAGAAGTTTTTATAAGAGGGTTAGCACCAGATGGAGGATTGTATATTCCTTTAAATATACCAAAGTATTCTTCTACAAAACTTAAAAAAATGAGCAATTTTTCTTACAAAGAGATCGCAGAAGAAATATTGTCAAAATATTGTAATTCAGCCTTTAATAAACAAGAAATTAAAGAAATAGTTAAAAAGGCATACTCAAAGTTTAGAGTAAAAAATGTTGTGCGTATTAATAAATTTAAAGATGTAGAGCTACTTGAATTGTATCATGGACCTACTTTAGCTTTTAAAGATATAGCGATGCAGATAATAGGAAATATGTATGATAAAATTTTAAAAAGGACGGATGAACAAATCAATATAATAGTGGCAACTTCAGGAGATACAGGTTCAGCAGCAATTAATGCAATAAAAGGAAAAAAGAAATTAAATATTTTTGTATTACATCCTTATAAACGAATTTCTGAAGTTCAAAGAAAATTTATGACAACAACAAAAAATAAAAATGTTTTTAATTTAGCAATTAAAGGTAACTTTGATAATTGTCAAACATTAGTTAAAAATCTTTTTCTTGATAAATCTTTTAATAAAAAAATAAATATGTCTGGAGTGAATTCAATTAATTGGGCAAGAATAGTAGCTCAGGTAGTTTATTATTTTTTTTGTTATTTTAAGAAAAGTAAAAGAGAAAAAAAAATTAACTTTTCAGTACCGACAGGAAATTTTGGTGATATTTTTGCAGGGTTTATTGCTAAAAAAATGGGCTTGCCAATAAATAAACTTATAATTGCTACAAACAAAAATGATATATTAAAAAGAGTTATGAGGTCAGGAATTTATAAACCAAAAAAAACTCATAAAACTATTTCACCCAGTATGGATATCCAAGTGGCAAGTAATTTTGAACGATTATTGTTTTATTTAAATTCTGGTGATTCAAAAAGAACACTGCAATTGATGCTTGATCTTAAAAATAAAAAACAATTTAAATTAAATAAAAAACAAATGAAAGCTTTAGATAAAGATTTTCTTTCTGAAAGTTTGTCAGAAGCAGATACAAAAAAAGTTATAAAAAACTTTTATAAAAAATTTAAGGTATTTATAGATCCACATACAGCTATTGGAATAGGTGTTAAAGATAAATTAAATATTTCAGGAAAAAATATTGTTCTAGCCACTGCCCATGCTAGTAAATTTCCTTTGTCGGTAAAAAAAGCAACTGGAAAAAAACCCCACCTTCCTAAAAATATTAATAGTATTATGAGGTTAAAAGAAAACTATAAAATTTTTCCTAATAACATTAATAAAGTAAAAAAATATATTTTAAATATTGTTGAAAGTTAGGATTTAATAGCTTCTTTTGCAAATTTATCAGCTAAATTATTAAAAGAGTTTGTTGAATGAGCTTTAACCCAACTCCAACTAACCTCATGAAGTTTAATTAGAATCTTTAATTTTTCCCAAAGATCTTTGTTTTTAACATCTTGTTTTTTTGAATTTTTCCAATTATTTTTTTCCCATTTGATGATCCATTTAGTAATTCCATCTTTTAAATATTTAGAGTCTGTATATATGCAAATTTTTTTTTTTGATTTAAAATATTCAAGTGATTTTATCGATGCTGTTAATTCCATTCGGTTATTTGTTGTTTTTACTGATTGTCCAGAAATTACTTTTTGATTACCATTAATTAAAATAATTGCTGCCCAGCCTCCTGGACCTGGATTTCCTAAACACGCTCCATCAGTATATATTTCAATCATATCTTTTATATATAGTAGTCATTAAAATCTTTTACCTGTGAATGAAATTCTAATCTTTTCAAATATTCAATTGGATCTTTAATAGTAACAATAGCTCCGGAGCTAGAATTGATAAAATCAAACACTCTAGTTAGTAAAAATCTCATTGCAGCCCCTTGAGATAGTATTTTGAGATTATTTTTTTCATTTAAAGTAATTTTTCTAATGCTAGAGTATCCATCTAAAAATTTTTTTGATTTTGTAATATTAAAACTTAAATTTTCTTTTCTTCCATCAAAGCATAAAGCATTAATGCATACTGCTATCTCAAAGCAGTAAAAATCATTACATGAAAAATAAAAATCTATAATTCCACTAATTTTTTCATCTTTAAAAAAAATATTATCAGGAAATAAATCTGCATGTATTATTCCTGATGGTAAGTTTTTAGGCCAATTTTTTTCTATTTCTTTTAATGATAACTCAATTATATCTGACATATTGTTATGTATTTTTAAGCAATCATTTTTTATTCTATCAAATAATTTAGGCCAAGATTTAATTGAGAGACTATTATCTCTATTTATTTTCATATTTTTGGTAATGAGGTGTAGCTTTGCAGTTTCAACACCAACTTCATAGCAGTTTTGTGGACTTAAAGTTTTTTTAGAGGAACCGTTAATAAAAGTTACTACAGCAGCATTTTTGCCGTGAATATGTGTAATATAATTTTGGTCATTATTTTTAATTGGTCTTGGACATTTAAAATCAAATTTGTATAAATTGCGCATTAAATTTATAAAAAATGGAAGATCTTTTTCATTAACTCTTTTTTCGTATATAGTAAGTATATATTTACCTTTTTCCGTTTTAATAAAATAATTTGTATTTTCAATTCCTTCCTGTATTCCCTTGTACTCTAAAACTTTTCCTAAATCATATTTTAAGAAAAAATTATTCACATCTTCTTCTTTAAGTTTAGTATAAATTGCCATTTAGTTTATTGTAATTTATTTGGTATTTTAAAAAAAACTTTTTCTTTAACAACTTCAACTTCATTTACAGTTACAGTAGATATTTCTTTAATTGATTCTATTAATTTATTAACAAGTATTTCTGGAGCAGAGGCTCCCGAAGAAATTCCAATATTTAAAGAGCTTTTAATTTTTTTAATTGGTATATCTTCCTGTGAAGAAATTAAAAAAGATTCTTGGCAGCCAGATTTTTTTGCTACCTCAACTAATCTAACTGAATTAGAAGAATTTTTACTCCCAACAACAAAGAATATGTCACATTTTGGTGCTATTTTTTTTACTGCAGTTTGTCTGTTTGTTGTGGCATAACATATATCATTTTTTATCGGCTCTCTTATAGATGGAAATTTTTCTTTAAGTATTTTTATGATTTTTTTAGCATCATCAACAGAAAGTGTTGTTTGAGTAATATAAGCATAGTTTTTATTAATATTTGAGCGCTTATATTTTAATGCTTCTTCATCATTTTGAATTAAATCAATTGCCCCAGGAGGTAACTGACCCATAGTTCCAACGACTTCAGGGTGGTTTGCATGTCCTATTAGTAAAATTTTAAAGCCCTGTTCATATAAATTTTCAGCTTCACGATGAACCTTAGTAACTAGTGGACAAGTAGCATCTATAAATTCTATTTGTTTCTTATTTGCATTATATGGAACAGATTTAGGAACTCCATGTGCAGAAAATATAACAGGTCTGCTTTTATCTTTTATTTCATCCAATTCTTCAACAAACTTAGCTCCTAACTTTTTTAAATTTTCAACCACATATTTGTTATGAACTATTTCATGACGAACATAAACGGGAGCTCCATATTTCTTAAGACTTTTTTTTACTATTTCAATTGCGCGTTCAACACCAGCACAAAAACCTCTTGGAGCAGCTAAATAAATATTAATTTTATTTTTCATTTTTTTCAATTAAATATTCAAGCAATATATGCGGAAATGTTAGTGACGCCAATCCAATAAATATAACTTTGTATATGGATTCATTTAATTCGTAGTAATTATTTAAAAAATATAAAGAAATAAGATAAAGCAACGCAGTAATTACTGATAAAGGAAGAGCTTTTTTAAGAAATAAAAGAAAACCTTTTTGGATATTTTTGTTTAGTTGAAAGACTAATGATAAAGAGTGTCTTATTGAATGTAAAAAGCAAAAATATATTGTAAATGCCACAAGTGGGTTTAAAAAATAATTTAAAATTAGTATTGAAAAAAAATCCATTAGTAAAATGAACTTTATTGCTATTTTTTTTTTAAAAAATAAAAATAAACAAGAAAAAAAACTTAAGAATAATAAAATATATAAAATTATATTTTCAATAAAAATGATTCCTGAAATATTAAAGTTTAAAGATTGAAATATTAATATAGTTTCAATTTTATGAAAAAGTAATGGAGAGACTATCACCACCGAACCTTTTAAAAAATATAAAATTTCATCATAAATTTTTTTTTCTTTTTTTATAAAACTCATATCTTCTTTTCCAAAATGATACGAAGAAACTATTATAAAGATGAATAAAAGTGTTTTTGGAAATAAAATCCAAACTAGTATTATAAATAAGCTAATTAGTGAATATCCAATGTAAAATATGGACATAGATTTTATATCTAGAATTTTCAAAAGTTTTTTACCTTTAATGTTATCTAAAGACCCATGAGAAATACCTAGAGTTAATATTAAAAATAAACATAGTATTATAAAATTGTTGTTTCTTACAAAAGCAAAAGCAGAAGAAAAAATACAAATATTAAAAAAAATTAACGAATGATAGAAATTTATTTTTTTTATCATCTTATTTTTTCCAGATTGCTTTTATAAAAATTAATTTGGGCATTTTTAAAATTATTGTTAAATCTTCTAAAATATTACTTTTATTAGATAAAAATTTTATAATATTGTGTGCTGAACCAGAAAACATTTTAAAGAATATAGCAGGCATTTTTTGCGGATAGTTTCTTAACACTTTTAAAAATAATTTATCCAGTATTTGATATTTTTTACCAATTTTAAAAATTTTTAAATTTCTAATATTTTCAATATTTTCTCTTATGTATTTACTTTGGTCCTGAATATTTAAAAAAGTATAACCCGTACTTAATCGTGTCATACCACCAGCAGTTCCTATATTTATTATATTTTTTTCTCTAATATTTAAAGGATAGAATAATGGTATGGATCCTTCTTCACTATAGTTTATTTTATAGTTTTTTAGTCTTAGTCGATTATTAATATAATTTTTAATTTGAATATCATAATCTTTTAAAGAGTTATCATCATTTTTAGATATCCAAGTAGTTTCAACTAACGCTTTATTTTTTGTGCTAGGTAGAAAGTAAAAGAAATGAACATTATTTTTTTGATCACAATCAAAATCCATTAAACAAATAACATTTTCATTAAAAAAATTATCTTGTGTTTCAATTTCAACGCCATAAAAATGTTGCCAAAGGTTATTTCTATTTTCTTTAATAGATGGAACACTATTAAAAATAAATGAGTTACTTGAGTCTAAGTTTTTTGTGTCTTTATAAAAAAAAATATTTTTATTTTTTTTTAATCTATTAATTATTTTTTTATAAAATAGCCCACTATCTATACTTTGATAGGGAAAATTATCACATTTAATAATTTTAGAATCAGAAGGTATTTTTATAGAAAATTCTTTCCAATTTTTTTTAACACAATCTTCGAAATTATGAGGGCTAACTTTCCAAAAAGACCATGTTTTATCTCGTTTGTATTCTATTCTTGGTTCTACTATGGCTAATGTTTTATTATCTAGTTTTTTATGAATCTCTAACTCATATGCTAATGATAGGCCAGAACAGCCACCACCTATAATTATATAGTCAAATTCTTTCATGCAAATTTATTACCTCATTAATTATTTGATGATCAGCCTTTTTATTATGTACACTTGATTTCATAACTAAAAGTATGAAAAAATCAAAAATAGATAGTATTGTTTGAAAAAATTTTCCCAAATTAGATACATATATCTTTCCAGATTTATTATAATTTTCAATATTTCTTTTTTTTAAAATATTATTTCCAATTTCTCGATAAACTCTTCTCGCAACTAAAATGGCAAACCTATAATTAATTGGAATATCACCAATTGATGAAAATGAGCTTTTATAGAAGTCATCAGCAATTATTAAAGTATTTTTTATAGATTCAAAATTAGATTCTATATATTTTCTATTTTTCATCTCATCTTCAACCACATCCCTAGCAATATTTGTTAATTGCATAGCAATTCCTAAATCTATTGCTGCTTTAAGGGAAGTCTCTTTTTTCACATTTAGTATTTTTGCCATCATTAATCCCACTGTACCTGCAACTCTATATGAATAAATTAACAACTCTTTTTTTGAGTTAATTTTTACCTCTTTTTTTAAATCAGATTCAATTCCATCAAATAAATCGTAAATAATTTTTTTTGATATCTTAAAATCATCTATTAATTTATATATATTTTTAATAATTTGATTAGTAAAATTTTTATTTGTAAAATTATCTTTGAACTCTTTAAATTGTTTTATTCTTATAATTAATTCTAATTCTTGGTCAGCAATATTATCCATTGTTCTACAAAAATCATAAAGGATAGAACAACTCTGATATGTTTTTTTTGGTAAAAAAAACCCTGCCCATTTAAAAGATTTTGCATATTTCGATAAATAGTCTTTAGACATTATAAAATTTTATCTAGAACCTTTGCTGAAGATAATACTCCAGGTACACCTGCCCCTGGGTGAGTTCCTGCACCAACAAAATAAAGCCCATCACATATTTCTGATTTATTGTGAAATCTAAAATAAGCTGATTGACTAAATTTAGGTTGAATAGAAAATCCTGATCCATATTTAGTATTTAATTCTTTTTCAAAATAATCTGGTGTTAAGTAAAAATCTTCAATAATATTATTTCGAAGATTAGGTAAAAGATTTTGTTCCATTTTATCTATCACTAGATTTTTTATTTTTTCTCCTTCTATAGACCAATCAATTTTGGATTGGTTATTTGGCACTGGAACTAAAACATAAAAACAATCATGTTTTTCTGGAGCCATAGCTTTGTCTGTAGCAGTAGGTCGGTGGAGGTAATAACTAATATCATTATTTAATTTTTTATTATTAAAAATATCATTTAAGTGTTCTTTATATTTTTTACCAAATTTAATAGTATGGTGTTCTACACCTTCATATACTTTTTTAGTTCCAAAATAATAAACAAATAAACCCATTGAATATTCCATACGTTTTTTTTTCCATTTAAACAGATAGTTAAACTTAGGATTATTTAATAGTTTTTCATAAACAGATGGTGGATCAGCATTACAAATAACATTATCAGCATAAATCTCTTTTTTATTGTTAGTCCTAACTCCTTGAATTTTATTATTATTTAAAATTATTTTTGTTACTTCTGTGCCTTTAATTATTTCAATTTTTTCTTCTATCATTAATCTTTCGAGTCCTTCAATAATTTTTCCAGTACCTCCCATTGAATAGTGAATACCCCATTTTTTCTCTAAATATAAAATAAGTCCATAAATAGAAGTGGTTGTAAAAGGGTTGCCACCAACCAGCAGTGGATGCATACTTAAAATACGTCTTAATTTTTCATTTTTCACATATGAAGAAACAAATGAATAAAGAGATTTATAGCTTTTAAGATTTAATAATGAGGGTAACTGTTTTAGCATAAAGAAAGGTTTATTAAATGGAACAGAAGAAAGCTCAGTAAAACCTTTGTCGAAAATTTTTTTTGTAAATTTTACAAGATTTTCATAGCCTTTAACGTCATTTTTATTAATTTTTTCAATTTGATTTTTCATCAAATTTTCATCACCAGAATAATTAAAGTACATTCCATCTTCAAAAATAAATCTGTACCAAATTTTAAGTGGAGTCATTTCTATATAATCTTTAGGATTTTTATTAAATAGTTCAAAAAGTTCATTAATTAAGTAGGGTGCTGTAATTACTGTTGGACCTCCATCGAAAGTAAAACCATTTTTTTTAAATACTCTAGCTCTTCCACCAAGATCTTGATGTTTTTCAATTAATGTTACATTGTGATTTTTTGCTCGGAGTCTTAATGCTGCAGCCAAACCTCCAAATCCAGAACCAATTACTATAGATTTTTTCATATTAAATATAATTAAATTAAAATTATTTACTCAATATATAGATATTTGTTGGATAAAGAAAAATTTTTTATTAAAAAAAGGTTTTGTTTATGTATTTTTTATAAATATTTTAGGTTTTTATTTTGTATAAAGCAGTTTTTGCTTTATCTAAATTTTCTTTATAAATTAAATCAAGTTTTTCTTTATCTATTGAGTTTTTTAAAATATTTTTTACCGACTCAATTGTAATTTTTATAGAAGCATTCTTTACATCTTTAAGAGCTTGATTTTTTAGTTGCTTAATTTTTTCTTCTGCTGATTTTTTTCTAATTTCAGTTATCTTATAAAATTTTTCTGTGTTTTCAATTATTAATTTCTCACCATTTTTTTTTGCATTATTTATTATTTCTATAGATTCTTTATTAGCTTTATTAAATTTATTTTCACTTTCAATAAATAAATTATTAGCTTCCTCTTTTAATTTTTCTGCTTCAGTTATTTCTTTTTTTATTTCATATATTTTTTCATTTAATAGAGTAATAATTTTACTTGGGACTTTTAAATAAACTAAACCTCCAATAAAAATGAAAAATGATACTGAAACCCAAAAAGTTGCATCTATAATCATAAATATTTTTCTATCTTTCTTTTAGTTACATCCTCAACTATTGCTGAAACATTGCTAGTATTTACTTCTGTTTTAACAATTTGTTGAACTAAATCTTTGGCTAATTCAACTGATATTTGATTGATACTTGATTTTGCTGAGAGCTTAAACTTTATTATTTGTTCTTCAGTCTCTTTTAAGAGTTTTTCTATATCACTATCTAATTCTTTTTTCTTTTTACTTAGCTGAATATCTAATTTTTGTTTGCTTTCAGATAATATTTTTTTTGCTTTAGTGTTAGAGTCTTCAATCATCTTGTTGTATTCATCTAACTTATTTTTTGCTTTTTCATTTAGTTTTTGTGCCTGGTGCAAATCATTTACAATTTTTTCTTTTCTATTTTCTATTGTAAAAGTAATTTTAGGAAGTAAAAATTTCCAAATTATAATGTACAATAAAGAAAATAAAAAAATTAACCAAAAAATTTGTGAAGCCCAATACTTAGGATCCAGCTGAGGCATTCCTGCCTCAGCGGCAATACATTTATTTGTGATTATTATAAAAAAACAAATTTTTATAAAATATGAGACAAAATAATGCATAAAAAATTATTTTAAAAAGCAAATAATATTATTAAGGCTACTACTAATCCAAATAGTCCAGTTGCTTCAGCAAGTGCAAATCCCAAAAGTAAATTTGGGAATTGTTTTTGGGCTGCTGAAGGATTTCTCATAGCTCCAGACAAATAGTTTCCAAAAATTATTCCTATCCCTACTCCAGCACCTGCTAGCGCAATTGCTGCAAGTCCTGCTCCTATCATCTTAGCTGCTTCTAATTCCATTTTTCCTCCTTTTAGTTTAATGGTGTAAATTTAATGCATCATTTAAATATATGCACGTTAATATTGCAAAAACATATGCTTGAAGAAACGCTACAAGTATTTCAAGCCCTGTTAATGCAACTGAAAAGCTGAGTGGCAGCCATCCACCAACTATTCCTAAACTTATAACAAATCCCCCAAATACTTTAAGCATAGTGTGTCCAGCCATCATATTTGCGAACAATCTTACCGACAAACTTACCGGTCTACTTAAATAAGAGATTACTTCAATAACTACTATTAGTGGCAACAACAAAGCTGGTACCCCTTTTGGAACAAATAAGTTTAAATATTTTATACCGTGTTGCATAAAACCAATTATGGTTACTCCTATAAAAATAATTCCCGCTAATACAAATGTTACAATTATGTGACTAGTTACTGTAAAAGAATACGGTAGCATACCTAACATATTGCAAAATAATACAAACATAAACAAACTAAAGATGAATGGAAAAAAAGGCTTTGCTTTACTACCAGCTGTATCACTTATCATTTTTGATACAAAATTATAACTTAACTCAACAAGTAATTGTAATTTAGTTGGAACTAAAGATTTTTTACTACTTCCTAAAAATAAAAATAGCAAAATAGCTGAAAAACTTAAAAACATAAATAGGCTCGCGTTTGTAAAAGATAAATCTACATTACCAAGTTTTATCTCTGGTCCTATTTTGTAGACTTGAAATTGGTGCATTGGATTTGAAGCCATATGATCTACTTCTTTCCTTTGAGGTCGTTATTTTTTTGCATTTTCTTAGCTGTTTTTATTACGTTCAGTATTCCAGTTACAATTCCAATAAAAAAAAATATTAATATAAACCAAGGTTTAGTATTTAGCCAGTTATCTAAAAAATAACCTATAACACAAGATACTAAAACCGCAGCAACTAACTCTGAACTTACCTTTAAAGCATTTCCCATAGAAGAGCTATTAGAATTAATTTCTTTGATGTTTTTATCATTTGCTATTTTTTTGGCTCGCTTTATACGAGTAGAGATTTGCTCTGATTTTCTTGTCATTTTTAATATACTTCTAAGCTACTAGCTCTTCTGCTTTCTGTAAGTCTACCGCGACAAGTTGACTAACTCCTCTGTCTGGCATTGTGACACCATATAACCGATCCATTTTTGACATTGTTAATGAGTGGTGAGTTATTATAACAAATTTGGTTTGTGTAATTTTTGTTAAATCATTTAATAATGAACAAAATCTTGTTACGTTTGCATCATCTAAGGGAGCATCAACTTCATCCAATATACAAATAGGTGATGGACTTGTTAAAAATACTGCAAAAATTAGTGAGAGAGCAGTTAAAGCTTGCTCACCACCAGATAAAAGGGTGATAGATTGTAATCTTTTTCCAGGAGGACTTACAAGCATCTCAAGCCCGGCTTCTAAAGGATCTTCTGAATCTATTAATTCAAGCTTGGCACTTCCTCCATTAAATAGTTTTGTATAAACTTGATTAAATTTTACGTTTACTATTTCAAAAGCTTCTAAAAGTCTTTCCCTTCCTTTTTGATTTAATTCATTAATGCTTGTTCTAAGTTTTAGGATTGCGTCTACTAAATCTTTCCTATCCTTTTCCATCTTGTTAATATTTTCTTTAAACTTTTCAGTTTCTACATCTGCTCTTAAATTTACTGAACCCAAAGATTCTCTTATTCTCTTTTTTTTATCTAGCTTTTCTTCTTGTTGAAGAGCGTCAGGAAGTACTTCAACTTCGTGTAGATCTGAAAATTTTAAAAGATCATTTTCATTTAATCCTATTGCTTCGTTTGCTCTTTCTAATAAATCTTTTTTTCTATTTTTAAGCCCTTCAGCCGTTGCTTCAAACCTGGCTCTTTTTTCTCTTGCTAAAGACATATTTTCTTGAACTAATTTTAAACTATTATTAATTTCATTGAATTTATGTTCTGCTTTTTCAAGCTCGTCTGAAAGATCTTTTTTTTCAACTTCTGTAGTAGAGCTTTTTTGCATTGATTGTCCTTTTTTTATGGCAATGCTTTCTGGTAGTAAATCTAATTTTAAAAGATCTTTTTTAATATTGTTTATCCTATCAGTCAGTTCTTTTTCCATTTTATCTGAGTTTAATTTTAAATTCTTCCAATTGTCTATTTCAATATCAATTCCTTTAATTCTTTCTTTTCTTTTTGCGGAGTCATTTTTGACTGACTCATTTTTACTTAATGTTATTGCATAATTTTCTTGAAAGTTTTTAATATTTGTTGTCAATTCTGTAATATTTTTAGAAAGATTTTTGTCAGATTTTTCTCCGATATTTTTTATTTTTGATTCAATAGATTTTATAATGTTATCTATTTCATTTAGACCTTTTTCTTGGTCTTTGTTAATAAAAAATTGTTTTGAATTAATAATTTGTTCAAGAGTTAAATTAAGAAAATTTATATTATCTTTATTATTATCACTACTAATAATACTTTCTGTATAATTTTTTAACTTTTCTTGACCTTCATTAAGATCTTGTGTTGCTTTTTTTAAATCTTGCTCAGTTTGCTTTTCTAGCTCATAATACTTTTTTTCTTTATCTATCAAATTATTTTGTTCTTCATCTAATCTTTTTACATTAGATGAAGCATTAATAATCATATTCTTTTCTCTCTCTAAATCTGTTTCTATAGTAGAAATAGACAAAAGCAGTTTTTCTTTTTCATTTTTATTTCTTACTTCCTCTTCTTCTAAATTTTTTAATTCTAAATTTAATCTTTGTAGTTTAGATAAAATTTCAATATTTTTATCTCTTAAAGGTTTTAATTTTGAATTTTCTTCTTCCAATAAATCATCTTTATGATTTAAATCTATTTTTAAACCACTTATTTCATTATCAGCTTCATCAATACTTTCTGAAGTTATTTTAAATTCTGATTCTAGTTCTTTTAACTTTAGGTAATAAAGCCCAGCTTCTATCTTTTTTATTTCATCAGAAATTAATTTATATTTAGATGCTTCTTCTGCTTGTTTTTTTAAATTTTCTAATTGTTTTTCTTGCTGTTTTTTTAATTCATCAGCTCTTTTTAAATTGTTTTCTGCAGAACTAAGCCTCAATTCTGATTCATGTCTACGAGCGTGTATTCCAGAAATTCCAGCAGCTTCTTCCAAAATTATTCTTCTATCAGTTGGCTTAGCAGTAACTAGAGCACCGATTCTTCCTTGACTTATTATTGAAGGAGAGTGTGCACCAGTAGACAGGTCAGCAAAAAATGTTTGGGCATCTCTTGCTCTAACTTCTTTTTCATTAATATGATACTTTGATCCTTTGTCTTTTTGTATTTTTCTTCTTATATTAATTTCTTCAGAATCTTTATATTGAAGTGGGCTATCTTTTTCAGAATTATCTATAGTTATCGTAACTTCAGCAATATTTTTTGAAGGTTTATTAGCTGTCCCTGAAAAAATTACATCTTCCATACCAGAGCCCCTCATGCTTTTTGCAGAAGTTTCACCCATGCACCAACGCAAACTTTCAACTATGTTAGATTTTCCACATCCGTTTGGACCAACTATTCCTGTAAGGCCTTTTTGAATTAAAAAAGTAGTTTTTTCTGCAAAAGACTTAAATCCAATAAGTTCTAATTTTTTAAATTGCATTACTCACTTTTTTTATATTTCTTTATTTATTTGTTTTTCAATATTTTTGAAGTTTGGTGCATCTTCTAGTTTCTTACCATTGATTATTATACTGGGAGTCGAGTTTATCTCATAATTTTTTTGAGCATCAATTCGACTATTTAAAACTGAATTCTCTACGTCTTCGTTCAACAAACATTTGCCTCCATCTATTTCATCTATACCGTGATTACTAGATATTTTAAATAAATTTTGATTTATTTCTTCTATAGTTGTACCACTGCCCCAAACTGATTGTTTTAAAAACACCTCATCTAGAAATTTTTTTTTATCATTTTTTTTTACACATTTTAATAATTTAGAGGCATTTAAAGCAGCTAAATCTAAAGGAAAATCTTTAAAAGTTATGTTTGCTATATTTGTATTTACATACTTTTCTTGAATCTTTGGCAGCTCTTTTAAATGAAAACTTGCACAGTGTGGACAAGTAAGGGAGGCATATATTATAATTTTAATTGGAGCATCGTCTCTACCAATATGAATGTCATTTAAATCTAATTTTTCTACAGCAAATGTTTTTACATAAATAGACAAAAATAAAAATATAATTGTTATAAACCAAAATTTTTTTTTAAAATTTATCATTTTTTTATTTCATTAATTAAATTATGTAAAGATTTCCTAACTTCAATATTATTAATTTTTTTAATATCGTTATTAAGCTTTTCAGCTTTATTTCTAGAAATTAAATTATTTCGTTTATTTAATTTTTTATCATCTACATGAGAAGTTTCTACTTTGATTTTTTCAATAAAATTATAGCCAAACTGGCTATTAATTTTATTAATTATATTTTGTTTTGAATATTCAATTTGAACTTCGCTTCCTCTCTTTATGGCAATAACCAATGTACCATTTTCATTATTTTTACTTAGCTTAATTTTCTTTGGTACAGAAACACTGGATATTTCGTTACCAACAATTTTTTCCCATTTAGTTACTATTTCTGAGAAAGCATAACCCTTTTTTTTAAACACTTTTTTTATACCACTAGGCATTGTGTCTACGAACCGTCTTAAACCTTGAAGATATGATTTGGTTTCTTTATTGTTTGTTTTGGAATGCATAAATTTACTCATATTTTACCAAAAAAAATTTTATATTGGTATGATAATAATAAAAGATTATTGCCATGGCGAGTAAGCATATATTCAAAAAATGTACAATATTATAGAATATTAAGTGAATTTATGCTTCAACAAACACAAGTAAAAACAGTAATTCCTTATTTTAAAAATTTTATTAAAGAAATTCCATCTTTGAAAATTTTATCACAAACTAATGAAAATAAAATACTAAAACTTTGGGAAGGGCTTGGTTATTATAGAAGAGCAAGGCACTTGCATTTGACATCAAAAATGCTAATTAAAAATTATAATGGTGTTTTACCAAAAGATTACAATTTAATAATGAAATTTCCAGGTATAGGAAACTATACAGCTAATGCATTATTGGCATTAGTTTATAATAAACCTACTATAGCACTAGATGTAAATGTAAAAAGAGTATTTTCTAGAATATTAAACAAAGATGAAAAAAAAATAAATTTTGATGAATTAATTAATAATAATAAAAAAAAACTTTTTAAATCAAAAAATAGAAACAAAGATTTTGCTGAAGCATTGATAGAATTTGGTGCATTGGTCTGTCGGCCAAAAGAACCACGTTGTGTTAATTGTAATATTAAAAAGAATTGTAAATATTTTAAATCAAAAAATAAGTTTAAAAAAAAATTAAATTTAAAAACAATCGAAAAAAGCTATGATATTTTTTGCTATTTAAATCAAAAAAATAAAAAAATAGCTTTAACAAAAACTAACAATTTAGGATTTTTAAATAAATCAAACTTACCAATGATAAAAGCACAATCCAAAAAAGCCAACAATAAAAACTGGAATTTTCTATGTAATTATAAAAGCTTTATATCTAATAAAAAATTAAATATAAATTTGTATTATAAATTTTCAAATAAGTTACCCCTTCAATTTAATTGGTATAAGTTTGAAAAAAATAATGAGTTTATCCCTACTTTTACAAAAAATATATTTAAAAGATTATCAAAATTATTTTAATGAAAAAAAAAATTGCAATTATTGGATCTGGTGTAGCAGGTTTGGTTTTAGGAAACCTTTTTAAAAAAAATTCTGAATTTGAGTGTGTTATCTATGAAAAAGACACTAAATTAAATTTAGAAGAAGGTTTTGGAATTCAATTAGGAGTAAATAGTGTTAATATCTTAAATAAAATAGGATTTGCTCAAATAAAAAAAAATGAAAAATTTTTTCCTTCTAAATTAAACTTTTGTTTGATGAATGATGATAAAATTTGTGATTTAAACATATCTCAATTTAATACTAATACGAGCAAATATACTACTCTTAAAAGATCAACTTTAATTAAGTTTTTAAAAGAACAATTACTCTCAGATTCTATTATTTTTAATAAAAAAATTAACAATATTAAAAAATTTGATCACAAAATAAATATTAGTTTTGATGATGGGTCAAAAGATGACTTTGATTATTTAATAGTATCAGATGGAATTTTTTCTCATACAAAATCAATTGTAGAAAAAGATAATTATAAAGCTAATTTTAATAATTCTGTAGCTATAAGAGCTTTTATAAAAGATAAAAATATGGGCAAAATTGATAGAGATAATATTTCTATATTGATGGGTTCAAATGCACATATTGTTTTTTACCCTATAAATGAGCAAAAACACTTTAATTTAGTATGTATAATTAGACAAAAATTAAATCTAAATAGTTTTAATAGATTAAAAGATTTAGATTTTATTAAATTAATTCTAAAAAATACAATTTTAAAAGAAAATAACAATTTACTTTATTTACTTGAAGAAGATTTAAAGTGTTGGCCAATTTATAACTCTAGAAAAATAGTTAAACCAGCTTACAATAATATTTTTTATGTTGGTGATGCATTATATGCTTTTCTTCCTACAATGGCACAAGGAGCAGCACAATCAATTGAAGCAGCAAATGAATTATTTGAATTAATAATTAATGATAAAAAAGATATACAAAATGAATATTTGAAAAATAGAATAATACGTACAAATTTAGTCAACCAAAGATCAAAACTAAATTATTTTATATTTCACCTTTCAAATCCATTTTTAAAAATTTTAAGAAATAAAATTTTAAAACTTTTTGTTAAAAACAAGATATTTATAAATAATTATTTAGGAAAAATTTATAAATAGGTTTTTGGAATTAATCTTTGACGTAGTTGATCAATGGGAATTATGGAGCCATTTAAGTTATAATGCCAATAAGTCCATCCATTACAACTTTCAGTTCCCATAATAGAAGCTGCTACCTTATGAATTGAACCCTCAGAATTTTTATGCTTGATACTTCCATCAACCATTATTTTAGCGTTAAATTTTTGCTTTGGATCAAATAAAATTGTTCCAGGTTTTAATAAACCCATTTCAATTAATGATCCAAAAGGTATTCTTGGCTTTAATTTACTATTCTGAATAGTGTCTAAATAGTTATCTTCAATAATCCTTGTTTTGTTAATTCTTTCCTGTGCAGAAATAAAATATGATTTATTTTTTTCTATTCCAAAATACTTTCTGCCTAATTTCTTTGCTACAACAGCAGAAGTTCCTGTCCCTATAAAAGGATCAAAAACTATATCTCCTTTATTTGTACTAGCTAAAATAATTCTATGAAGTAGAGCTTCTGGTTTTTGTGTTGAATGGATTTTTTTACCCTTTTTTTTTAATCTTTCTTTTCCATTACATATTGGAAGCATCCAGTCAGAACGCATTTGTAAATCATCATTTAGACACTTTAAGGATTGATAATTGAAAGTATATTTCGATTTTTTATTTTTTGAAGCCCAAATTAAAGTTTCATGAGCATTAGTAAATCTTGTGCCTCTGAAGTTTGGCATTGGATTGTTTTTTCTCCATATAACATCATTTAAAATCCAAAAATTCAAATTTTGCAAATGATAACCTAGTCTGAAAATATTATGATAAGAACCTATTACCCATATGCTACCATTGTCTTTTAAAATTCTTTTACACTCAGTTAACCATTCTTTACTGAAATTGTCATAATGTTCAAAACTATCAAATTGATCCCATTTATCTGAAACACCATTAACTTTGCTTTCATCAGGTCTTTTAAGTTTTTCACCAATTTGCATATTATAAGGAGGGTCTGCAAAAACTAAATCAAAACTCTTGCTAGGAATTTCTTTTAGTAATTTCAAAGAATCACCATTAATAATATTATTAAAAAATTTCGACATTTTAGAATTCAACTATAAATTGAATCTATCGTCAATTTCTTTTCTGGAAAATTTAAACTTATAGTGATTAGAATTTTTATTTTGACAACATGTTGTGTATTGGCCTGAATCCTTTTCGATGATGAACCGTTATGCCAAACTTTTTTAATCCCAGTATGTGTGTTTTAGTTCCATATCCAAAATTTTTTTCCCAGGAATAGTTTTTAAACTCTTTAGATAGCTTAATCATTAATAAATCTCTGTAAGTTTTTGCAAGAATTGATGCAGCACTAATACATTTGATTTTTTCATCACCTTTAATGATTGTTTTAAAATTTTTAATACCTTTAGGAGCAAAAATACCATCAATTAATACTATACCAGGTTTTTGTGAAAGTTTATCAATAGCTCTTTTCATCGATAGTAGAGAAGCTTTTAAAATATTAAGATTAAATATTTCTGTTACCGAAGCTACTCCAATACTATAGCAAGAGTTTTCTTTAATATATTTAGCCAATTTCAATCTGTTTTTAAAGTTAATTTTTTTTGAATCTTTTATTAATTTTAAATCTATATTTTCTTTTAAAATTACAGCTGCTGAAACTACTGGGCCTGCTAGACACCCTCTTCCTACTTCATCTACTCCTGCAGTTTTTTTTTTTAAAATTTTTTTCAATTAGATAAGTTTATTTGATTAATTTTTGCTTTTATCATCTTTAAATCAACCCATGATAGTTTTTTTTTATCTGGTTGTCTCATTAAAAAAGCTGGGTGAAAAGAAGCTATAACCCATGGCTTGATTTTGCCTATATCTTTTTGAAACCATTTACCTCTTGCATTTGATATTACTTCTTCATCACCTATAATGGTATTTAGAGCAGTACTTCCTAAAAGCAATAAGATTTTAGGATTAATAGTTTCTATATGACTTGACAAGTACGGCAAATAACGAAAAATTTCTTCATCATTAGGTTTTCGATTAGAAGGTGGCCTATAATTAACTACATTAGTAATATATACATTTTTTCTGTTTAAGTTTATGGCCGCAAGCATTTTGTCCAATAGTTGACCTGCTCTTCCTACAAATGGAAGACCTACCTTGTCTTCTTGAGCACCAGGGCCCTCTCCAACAATCATAATTTTAGATTGTATATTACCGTCTGCAAAGACCATATTATTTGCACTTTCTTTTAATTCACAATTTTTAACACTTTTTATTAAATTCTTTAATTTATTTAATTTTTCTAGTTTTGAGCCCTCTAGATTAAGAGTTTTCAGTTTAGTTGATCTATCAATTGGTATATTTTTAAATATTATATCAGCATTAATTAAATTATAATATTCTATTAGATTAATTAATTTTTGATTTAACTTTGCTTTCATTTTATAGTTATTATAATTTTATGTTTAAAATATTTAAAATTTTTTTAATTGTATACTTTTTTAATATTACACCATCTTATTCTTTAAATAAACAATTTTTAAATTTAGAGGATACTCATTTAAAATATTTATTGGGCTCAGTTTCACTAGAAGAAAATGATGCATTAAAAGCTTATTCTTACTTAAATGAAATAAAAGAATTAGGAGAAGAACATCAAAATTTTAATATAAATTTTATCAGAACACTTGTAGAATTGGAAAAATTTGGTGAACTTTTTTCTTTTTTAAATAAACAAAAAAATACACTTAATTTCTATGACGCAAATCTTTTACTTGGATTAGATTCATTAGTTAAGAAAAATTATAAAGATTCTGAAAAATTTTTTGAAAAATTGAAATTTTTAAAAAAAAGTAATTATCATGATTCTATATTAGAAGAACTAATAAGCAACGTTATGCTTGGATGGTTAGAAGCTTCAAAGCAAAATAAAGATGAAGCTTTAAGATATTTTTCACAAATGCCAGGAAATCTTAATACTTTGAATTTAATCCAAAAAACATTTGCAGCTTGTTATTTTGAAGATCAAGAAACAGAAACTTATTTTGAAAATCTTGTATTAAATAGTGATCGCCAATTTTCTCGATATTATTTTTTTTTATCAAATTATCTACTTAGAAAAGGTTTAAATGAAAAAGCAGAAAAGAAAATAGATGAAGGCATTAAACAAAATAATCAAAATCTTTTACTTAATCAAACTAAAGAGTTTTTCATCAAAAAGGATTATAAGAAGATCAAAAACTACTTTGATTGCAAAAACACTAAACACCAAATCTCTGAGTTTTTTTATTTAATTGCAAATTTTTATATATTAGATGAGGATTATATTCGTTCAAACTTTTATCTAAAATTGTCAAATTATTTTAATAAAAATTTTAAACTAAATAAGGTTCTTATCGCTGAAAATTATTTAAAGATTAAAAATTATGAGATTTCTAAAAATACATATTATTCTTTAAAAAAAATTGGTCAAAAAACATCATGGCATTCTGACAAAAAAATATCAGATATTATATCCAATACTGAAAATACTCAAAAAAGTATAATTTTTATAGAAAATGCTTTTAAAAAATTAAAGTCAAAAAATTATGTACATTTTTTAGAAGTAGGTGATATTTATAAAAAAAATAAAATTTATGAAAAATCAATTGAGTATTATTCTAATGCAATAAAACTTTTGCCTGAAAATCATAGTTTGTTACCTAAAATTCTTGACAGAAGAGGGACCAGCTATGAAAGAATGGGTGAATGGGAGAGAGCAGATAATGACTTAGAATTATCTTTACAATTTAATCCTGATCAAGCATACGTTTTAAATTATCTGGCTTATTCCTGGTTAGAAAGAAAAGTTAATATAGAAAAATCTCTAAAGATGTTAGTTAAGGCAAATTCTTTATATAAAAATGATCCTTTTATAATGGATTCATTAGCTTGGGCAATGTACTTATTAAATGATTTCGAAGAATCTGAAAAAATATTAAAAAAAGTTGTGCAAATGATGCCTTCTGACCCCATAGTTAATGATCACTATGCTGAAGTTTTATGCAAACAAAAAAAATATTTACAAGCTAGATATGCATGGAGTTATGTTTTAGGCCTTCCCACAACGGAAGAGAAATTAAAAAAAGAAATACAAAAAAAGATTATTTATTGTCATGATAAATCTTTATGAAAAACTATATTTTAAAGTCGTATTGTAAAATAAATCTTTTTTTAAAAGTAGGAAAAAAACTTAAAAATAATTTACACCAAACACAGTCCTTAGTTTCATTTTGTAACATTTATGATTTAATTAGCATATCAGAAAATATTAAAAAGTTTAATCAGGTTAAATTTGTAGGAAAGTTTTCAAATAATATTAATAAGAATAAAAATACTATAATTAAAGTTTTAAATATTTTAAAAAGAAAAAAAAAGTTAAATAAATATTTTAACATTGTTGTTAAAAAAAATATTCCTCATCGGTCTGGGCTTGGAGGTGGATCTATTAATGCAGCAACTTTATTAATGCACTTAAATAATAGATTTAATCTCTCACTAAAAAAAAATGAAATTTTTAAAATTGCAAATAACGTAGGTTTTGATACTCCATTGGGTATAAAGATTAAAGATTCTTATCTTTCAAAAGACAATAAAAATATTAAAAGATTTAGTAAAAAATTTAATTTAAATTTAGTTATTGTTTACCCTAATGTTAGTTGTGCTACTAAGGATATTTACATGCTAAATAAAAAAATTTCTGTTTTAAAAAAGATTCAATTTCAAAATATAAAAAATAGAAAGACATTAGTAAATTTTTTAAAATTACAAGAAAATGACCTGCAAACAGTTGTGGTAAATAAATATAAAAAAATAGGTATTTTATTAAAATTTATTGAGTCCCAAAAAGGATGCTTGTTTTCAAGAATGACAGGATCAGGTTCAGCCTGTTTTGGAGTTTTTTCAAATTATAAGAAAGCAAAATTGGCCCAGTCATCACTCAAAAAAAAATTTTCTAGTTACTGGTCAAAAGCATGTAAAACTATATAAATTTATATTTTTATGATATATGAAGTTATTATTTTGGGGCGTAGCCAAGCGGTAAGGCAGCGGTTTTTGGTACCGCGATCCTAGGTTCGAATCCTAGCGCCCCAGCCATTAAAATGTTTGAAATAATTAAAAAAATATTTTTTTTAAATAGCATGTCCTCATTAAGTTTAGCTATGAACTTAAAGAAACTAGGAAAGTTTAGTGAAGTTAAGTTAATTTTTTCAGCCTTATCAGAAAATAATTCAATAAAGTCCACTATGTTTGTTGGAGGGTGTGTAAGAAAAATTATTAGAAATGAAAAAATAGATGACATTGATATTGCAACAACATACAAGCCAAAAGATGTTGTAGAAAGATTAACAAAAAAAGGATTCAGGGTTATCGAAACAGGAATTTCACATGGAACAGTTACAGCTTTATTAAATGATAAAAAATTTGAAATTACTACTTTAAGAAAAGATATAACGACAGATGGTCGTCATGCAGATGTAGATTTTATTGATGATTGGACACAAGATGCATCAAGGAGAGATTTTACAATCAATGCAATATATTCAAATATCAAAGGAAAAGTATTTGATCCTTTTAATGGGGTACAAGATTTAAATCAAGGCTATATAAAATTTATAGGAGATTCTAATCAAAGAATATCTGAAGATTATTTAAGAATTTTAAGATATTTAAGATTTTTTTCACAATATAGCAAAAACGAACATGATCCTAAAATAATAAAATCAATCAAAAAAAATTTGAATGGAATGAATAAAATTTCTAAAGAAAGAAAAATTGATGAATTGATCAAAATATTAAGTTTAAAAGATTTTTTTAATATTTTTTATAATGAAGATAGCAAATTTATTATATTAAATATATTTCCTGAGTTAAAATTTTTTGAAAGATTTAAAAGACTAAAAAAAATTGATAAAAGTTTACAAGATAAATTTGATATGGTTTTACTTCTAGCAATATTAACTGTTGATGAGAGTGATAACTATCAGTACTTTTCTTATAAATATAATCTTTCCAACAAAATTAAAAATAGACTAAATTGTATACAACAAACTCTAAAATACTCTTTTGAAAAAAACTTTTATGATGAAACAGAACTTAAAAAACTTTTATATTATTATGATAATAAAAGTGTCAAAGATATAGTTTTATTTTCTTATTTTGCTAATGAAAAATCCAAAGCATCTTTAATAAAAAAAAGTTTATATTTTTTAGAAAATCAAAAAAAACCAGTTTTTCCAATTACTTCAAATTATCTAGTAAGCAAGTATGCATTTAAAGAAGGTCCAAAATTAGGTAAGGTAATTAAACAACTAGAGGGTTTTTGGATAAAAAATAATTTTAAAATAAATAATGAAGAAGTAGATAAAATTTTAGAAAATGCAAAAAAAAATTAAATATATTTTACAGATTTAATTTCAAAACTTTTCTCTCCAGAAGGTATTTTTATAGTAACTAACTCACCTTTTTTTTTGCCAATAAGACCTTTTCCAATAGGTGATTTAAAAAAAACTAAATTTTTTTTAATATTTGCTTCATCTTTTCCAACTAATTTAAATTGTTTAGTTTCTTCATTCTCCAGGTCTATTAATGTTACTGTGGATCCAAAAATCACTTTATCAGATTTTTCTATTTTACTAATATCAATTACATTTGCTCTAGCAATTATATCATTAATTTCTATAACTCTACTTTCCATTAAGGATTGTTGTTCACGGGCCGCATGATACTCTGCGTTTTCTTTGAGGTCACCGTGAGCTCTTGCTTCTGCGATAGCCTGAACAATTTCTGGGCGTTTTATATTTTTTAAATAATTAATTTCTTCTTTTAATTTTTCTAGCCCTGTCACAGTGATAGGTTCTTTTTCCATGTATTAATTCCACTTTGCAATTGGTGGCAGAGACATCAAAATTGCATCAGTATTTCCATTTGTATTAAGTCCAAATTTAGTTCCTTTATCATATAATAGATTATATTCTACATAACGACCTCTTTTAATAAATTGATCATTTTTTTGTTTTAAAGTCCACTTTTTATGAATTTTGTTTTCAAGAATATCTTTAGCACAATCTAAAAAACATAAACCTACATCCCGTACAAAACTAAAGTCTTTTTCCCAATTTTTTTGTTTATGATCAAAAAAAATTCCACCCATTCCTCTTGTTTCTTTTCTATGAGGTAGATAAAAATATTTATCACACCATTTTTTATATTTTAGATAATATTTTTTATTATGGTTATTACACATTTTTTTTATTTTTTTATGAAAATTTATTTTTTCATTTCTATCTTGAAATGATGGTGTAGCATCAATTCCACCTCCAAACCATTCTTTTTTTGTAACAATAAATCTTGTATTAAAATGCAAAGCTGGAATTTTTGGGTTTTTCATATGCGCAACAATAGAAATTCCTGAAGCCCAATAATCTGGTTTTTTATTAGCTCCAAGTATTTGTGATTTAAATTTTTTATTAAATTTACCTCTTACTTCAGAAAAATTTACACCTATACTATCAAATACATTGCCATTTTTGATTATAGCGCTAGAACCACCACCTTCTTCTTTTGTATCAGATTTTTTCCAATTTCTTATTTTAAATCTTTTTATTTTTTTTTTATTTTTTTTAGCATAATTTATTTCAATATTTTGAAATTCATATAAAAATATTTTTTGTAAAGTTTCAAACCAATTACTTGCTATTTTTTTTTTTGAATATAAATCTTTAATCATCTATAAACTCTGTTTGTCTAAGTGCTTCAGAAAGAGTAATTGCGGCACTTGTAGCAATATTCAGTGATCTTGCATTTTTTAACATAGGTATCTTTAAATTTTTAAAAGATTTTTTATGTATAAATTTTGGCACACCTTTACTTTCTCTACCAAAAAGTATTGTATCTCTATTTTTAAAATTAAAAGTATGGTACATTTTATTAGCTTTAGTTGTCATAAGTATTATTCTAGATTTCTTCTTTATTTCAAAGAACTCTTGAATAGATTTATGTCTTATAATTTTACAATTTTCTAGATAGTCCATGGCAATTCTTTTTATTTTAATATCATCTAGCCTAAAACCACAAGGTTCAATAATTTCTAAGTTTGCGCCTAAGCAAGAACAGAGGCGTATGATAGCCGCTGTATTTTGAGGAATGTCTGGTTGATAAAGCGCAATATTTATCATATTTAATCTAATAAATTGATTTTGTGTCACACCACTTAAAGAAAAAAACCTTTTTTTTATTAAATTGATATATATATACTATTCTTTAAAGTTCGAATCTATGGATGAAGATATAAAAAAAAATAAGAGAGAATTTCTGTTTACAGCCAGCTATACTATTGGGGCGGTAGGAGTTGTAGCAGCTATTTGGCCATTAATTGACCAAATGAATCCAGATGCTTCTGTTAAGGCTTTAGCTAGCACTGAAGTTGATATAAGCACAATGGAAAGAGGGCAGTCTATAACTATACTTTGGAGAGGGAAGCCAGTTTTTATAAGAAGAAGAACAGAAGAAGAAATTATAAAAGCAAGAGAAGTTAAATTAGAAGATTTAAAAGATCCTGAAAAGGACGAAGATAGAGCAACGAATCCTGAATGGCTGGTTATGCTAGGTGTCTGTACACATTTAGGATGTGTCCCTTTAGGAGACAAAGGCGAATATGGTGGATGGTTTTGTCCTTGTCATGGTTCACATTACGATACTTCAGGAAGAATTAGAAAAGGTCCAGCTCCAACAAATATGGAAGTACCAAAATACGAGTTTGTAAATAATAATATTATAAAGATTGGATAATTAAGATATGAGTGATCATGAATACACACCTAAATCTAAATTTGGCAAATGGTTTAATGATCGCTTACCACTACTAACATTAGCTAATCATTTAACTGATTACCCAACTCCTAAAAATTTAAATTATTGGTGGACCTTTGGAGGAATACTTACGTTTTGTCTAATAGCACAAATTATTACCGGTTTGACTCTAGCAATGCATTATGTGGCTGATGCTGATTTAGCTTTTGAGAGTGTTGAGCACATTATGAGAGATGTTAATTATGGATGGCTAATAAGATATATTCATTCAAATGGTGCCTCAATGTTTTTTCTTGCTGTATATATTCATATATTTAGATCTTTATTTTATGGATCGTATAAATCACCTAGAGAGGTTATTTGGATAATAGGTATTTTGATATATTTACTAATGATGGCTACTGCATTTATGGGTTACGTTTTACCCTGGGGTCAAATGAGTTTTTGGGGAGCAACAGTAATTACCAATTTATTTAGCGCTATACCTTTAATCGGGGAAAGTATTGTGACTTGGTTATGGGGAGGTTATGCTGTAGATAATCCAACTTTAACAAGGTTTTATAGTTTGCATTACTTAATGCCATTTTTAATTTTTGGATTAGTTGTATTGCATATTTGGGCATTGCATGTTCCTGGTAACAATAACCCAATTGGAATAGATGTTAAAAATACATCAAAAGAAACAGTCCCATTTCATCCTTATATTGTTGTTAAGGATATATTTGCTTTATTAATATTTTTAATAATTTTTCTAGGGTTTGTGTTTTTTGTGCCAAATATTTTAGGTCATCCAGATAACTATATAGAAGCTAACCCCATGATAACTCCATCACATATTGTTCCAGAGTGGTATCTTTTACCTTTTTACGCAATATTAAGATCAATACCAAGTAAACTTGGAGGTGTGATATTAATGTTTGCTGCAATTTTTATTTTAATAGCATTGCCTTGGCTAGACACATCTAAAATTAGATCAGCAATTTTTAGACCTTTGTATAGAAGTTTTTTCTGGATATTGCTTATAGATGTAATTTTACTTGGCTATATTGGCGCTAAGCCTCCTGAAGGTATTTATTTAATTTTAGGTAGAACTGCTACAATATATTATTTTGTTCATTTTTTAATTATTTTGCCTGTTTTAGGATATTATGAAAAAACAAAACCTCTTCCTTTAAGCCTTTCAGAGCCAGTGGTTGATCCACATAAATCGAGTAATGCTATATGAGATTTATCAAAATTCTATTTTTAATTTTATTAATTATAAATTTTTCGCCTTTAAAGGCTGCTGAAGAAAAACAAGAGCAGTTTATTAAAACAGAATGGAGTTTTAAAGGTATATTGGGAAAATTTGATAGATCGTCACTTCAAAGAGGTTATCAAGTTTATGCAGAAGTTTGTGCAGGATGTCACTCAATGAAATACTTGAGTTATAGAAATTTATCAGAAGAAGGAGGACCTGAATTTACTACTCAAGAAGCAAAAAATATTGCCTCTCAGTTTGAAGTAATAGATGGGCCTAATAATGATGGAGAAATGTTTACTAGAACTGCGAGATTATCAGATAAATTTGTAAGCCCTTATCCAAATGTACAAGCGTCAACTGCTGCTAATGGAGGTGCTTATCCACCAGATATGTCAGTATTAGTGAAAGCTAGAACAGGTGGGGCAGATTATGTTTATTCTTTGTTGCTTGGCTATGAAGATGCTCCGGAGGGATTCGAGCTTGATGATGGAGTTTATTATAATAAATATATGGCAGGTAAAAAAATTAAAATGTCTAATCCACTGATGGATGGTTTAGTGGAATATTCAGATGGCACAGTAGCTTCTGAAGCTCAAATGGCAAAAGATGTTGTTACATTTTTAACTTGGGCGGCAGAACCACATTTAGAAAAGAGACATAAAATTGGATTTAAAGCAATTATATATTTAATTATTTTATCTACTTTAGTATTTTTAAGTATGAGAAGAATTTGGTCACGTATTGAATCTAAAGAGTAGTATATCTCCATCTTTAACTAAATAATCTTTTCCTTCCAGCCTTAGTTTGCCCATAGTTTTTGCATTATTAGATCCATTACAGTTAATAAAGTCTTCATATGAAATTGTTTCAGCTCTAATAAAACCTTTTTCAAAATCTGAATGTATTACACCTGCAGCCTTTACTGCTGTACAATTTTTTTCAATTGTCCACGCCCTAGATTCTTCTGGGCCTGAAGTAAAATAAGTTTCAAGCTTTAAAATTTTATATCCTTTTTGAATTAGTAAATCTAAACCTGTTTTTTCTATACCCGAATCAGTCATATAGATTTTTTTTTCTTCAATATTTAATTGATTTATTTGATTTTCTATTTCTGCAGAAACTACAATTACATTATCTTCACCATATTTTTTTATACAAGATTCTACAAATTTATTTCCATTTTTTAAGCTTTTCTCATCAACGTTACATACATAAATATTTGGTTTTATAGATAAAAGACCAGTTTTGCTTAAAATTTTTTGATCAAATTCATTTTTTAAATTAGTCATATCTTCATTTTTATTTATACAATCTAAAGCTTTAGTTAAAATTTGGCTTTGTTCGTTGTCTAATAATTTTCTTTTACTTTTTCCTAATCTATTTTGAATAGATTCTAAATCAGCTAATAACATTTCTGTTTCTACTATTTCTATATCTCGCAAAGGATCGACAGAGTTATTAACATTTTGAATTTCATCAGATTCGAAACATCTGGTTAAATGAGTGATTGCATCTACCTCTCTTATATGCGCTAAAAACTTATTTCCTAAGCCTTCTCCTTTGGAAGCACCTTTAACTAAACCAGCAATATCAACAAATGATATATTTGTATGAATAGTTTTTTTTGATTTTGTAATTTTGCTAATTTTTTCTAATCTTTCATCAGGAACAAAAACACTTCCAACATTTGGATCAATAGTACAAAAAGGAAAATTTGCAGCTTGGGCTTTGCTTGAGTTTGTTAAAGCATTAAATAAAGTTGACTTACCAACATTTGGCAAACCGACAATACCACATTTGAGGCTCATTTTTAAATTTGATTAACTTTACTAGAAAAAAGATCTAACTTTTTTTCTAGTAGCATTGTTACTGAAGAAGAAATTTTGTTAATTAAATTTGTAATTTCTGCTTCTTCCTCATCAGTAAAATTTTCTAATACATGTTTTTCAACAGAATGTTTTTCTTTAGGGTGATTTATACCAATTCGAATTCTTGAATATTCTTTCCCTATACATTTATCTATTGATTCTATTCCATTATGACCAGCGCTACTTCCACCAAACTTTGTTTTTATTTTTCCAAAAGAAATATCCAGATCATCATGAAACACAAATATATTATCAGCAGAAATTTTGAAATACTCAAGAAGCTCTCTTACACAAACTCCAGATTTATTCATAAAAGTTAATGGTTTAATAGCAAAGACCTTTTGTTCATTAATTTTACCAGTGGTTAGCAGACCTTTAAATTTTGGTTTTTGTTTTGATAGACTGTATTTCTTATTAATCGAATCAATAACTCTAAAACCAATATTGTGTCTATTATTTTTATTATTTGGGTCTGGATTACCCAAACCAACCATAAGAAGCATTTTCAACTTTTCCTAATTTTTTTTTAAAATTTTATTTTGTATCTTTGCCTTTATCTTGCTTACCTGGAGCAGGTTTTTCCTTATCATCATTTGGTTTTGCTCCTTTTGTATCAGCTTTAACTTCTTTTCCATCAACAGGTGTTTCGCCTTCTCCTTCTGCAGAAGCTTCTGTTTCTTCAGTTTCTGTAGCAGGTTTTTCAGGTTCTACCACTACCGTTGGTGACGCAACAGTGGCTATTACAAAGTCTCTATCTGTTATAGTAGGAAAAACATTATCTGGAAGTTTTACAAAAGATATTTTAATACTTGTACCAATTTCTGTGCCTTCTAAGTCTATAACAATCTCTTTAGGAATTGTTTCCGCAGGACATTTTAGTTTAACTTTCCTTCTAACAATATTTAAAACTCCTCCCTTTTTTAAACCTGGAGATTTTTCGTTGTTTACAAATCTTACAGGTATTTCAATAATTATTGTTTCACCTTTTATCACTCTCATGAAGTCAATATGTAATGGTTCATTAGATAGCGGATCCAAATGCATATCTCTTGGAATTACTTTTTCATTGTCACCATCTATATCTAGGTCTAATACACTAGACATAAATGCTTCTGTTCTTACAATATCTTTAAGTTGATTTTTATTTATACTTATAGGGAGATTTTTTTTTGTACCACCATAAAGTATAGCGGGTATAAACCCTTGTGCTCTTAGTTTATTAATTGCACCTGATGTAGAAATCTCTCTTTTTGTAGCTTTAAAATTTTCCATATATTTATTTTAAGAACCCAAGTTTTTACAGCATGTAAAAAAAAAAAACAAGAAAATTATTTAAAAAGACTAGAAACTGATGTGGAATTGGAAATTCTCTTCATTGCTTCCGCCATCATTGTAGAGATTGATACTACTTGAATTTTGTTACTATTCTTAATTTTTTTTGAGTTATCAATTGAATCTGTAATAACTAATTTTTTAACTAAAGACTTATTAATTTTTTCCACCGCATTTCCACTTAAGACTGCATGGGTTACATAAACATATACATCTTTTGCACCTTTATCTTTAAGTGCTTTTGCAGCATTTACAATTGTTCCTCCAGAATCGATTATATCATCTATAATGATACAAGTTTTATTTTTTACATATCCCACAATATTCATAACCTCAGATTTACCTGGAGCTGATCGTCTTTTGTCTACAATGGCAATACCAGCATTAATTCTTCTTCCTAATGCTCTGGCTCTTTCCACACCACCTACATCTGGAGATACACAAACAAAACTTTTTGATTTAATATTTTTTTTTATGTGTCTTGAAAAAATAGGTGTTGCAAATAAATTATCAACTGGAATATCAAAAAAACCTTGAATTTGCCCAGCATGCAAATCTAATGTTAATATTCTGTTGGCTCCAGAATTTGTAATTAGGTTTGAAACAAGCTTAGCAGTTATCGCTGTTCTTGGAGCTACTTTTCTATCTTGTCTGGCGTAACCAAAATAAGGAATAACAGCAGTGATATTTTTTGCTGAAGATCTTCTTAGAGCATCAATAGCAATTAAGAGTTCCATTAAGTTATCATTTGCTGGTGTAGAGGATGACTGAACAACAAATATAGAATTACCTCTGATATTTTCGTTTATTTCTACATAGATTTCTCCATCAGAAAATCTTTTAATATTAGAGTTAACTAATTTTAATTTTAGTTTAGTCGCAATATCTTTGCTGAGTTTTAAATTACTTGTTCCAGATAAAACTTTCATGAAATAATATGTTTATACATTTTTAAATATAATTCAAATTAATTAGCAATTAATTAAGTCATTAATATGACTGATATATTTCTTCCATAGTCATTTTCTTTATTTATATTAGATCTTCTATAACTATAGAAGTTTTTTTTATCAGAAAATGTATCTAGTTTTATATTTTCAATCTTTTTTATACCTATATCAAGAAGTTGTTTATTTATAAAATTTCTAAGATCAAAGTAATATTTGTTTTTATTTGTTTTAGTAAAAAAGATTTGATTAGTTTTATTTTTATTCAAAAACTTTTTATAGAATCTATATTTAACTTCATAGTTTTGTTTTTTAATACATGGACCAATTGCTACAATAATATTTTTTTTTAGTGAGTTTAACTTTAAAAACTCTTTTATAGTGTTTTTAATAATTCCTTTGTAAGCTCCTTTCCAGCCTGCATGAATACAACCAGAAATTTTTTCAATTGGATCATAAAAAAGTATGGGAACACAATCTGCTGTTAAAACACCCACAGCTAAATTTTTTATTCTAGTTACGATACCGTCTGAAATTATTTTTCTTTTTTTTAGATTTTTTAAAAAAAAAACTTTATTGGTATGTTTCTGATGGAATGTTATTAGCAAAGTATTCTTATTTCCTATTTTTCTTTTTACAATATCTAAATTTCTTAAGATATTTTTTTTTTTATCTTTAGAATTGAGTCCACAATTTAGACCCATATAAATACCCTTAGAAACACCGCCTTTTTTAGAAAAAAAACAGTGATTAAGATTTTTATATTTTTTTAATTTTTTTGAATAAAACATCTAAAAGCCCAAATTAAAATCTTGATTTTTTTTTTTGTGCGAATAAAACTTTAAATATTTCTCCCATTTCTTTTTTATCAAGCAATCTCTTCATTCTATAAAATAAATTAGATTTTTCTTTAAAGCTCATCTTATTTGCTAATATATTTGCTCTTTGGATAATACCCATTTTTTGTAAAAACTCACTTTGTGTTACTACTTTACTAACATTTAGTTTTTTTGATTTTAAAATTTCAGAAAATAAATAGAAATTGACATGTGCGCTAATATCATTTTTTCCAATATCTTTGTTAAGTTTGGAAAATTTATGATTTTTAACTGCTTGTAAAGTATCTCCCATTTTCTTTATATTATAACCATAATCAATCATCAAAAGACCTCCACCGAATGTATTTATCATTTTTGATAATTTTTCTAAATATTTAATAGAAATTATTGGATACTCTATAAAATCTCCATAATCATTTAATTTTAGTTTTATTATATCTTTTGTTAGTTTTTTTCCCGCAGCTTTAAAACTAAATTTTATTTTTTTTTCATTTTTTGAAAATGAAGCATATTTTTCCAAAAAACTATTATTATTTTTTTTTAATTGTTTTATAGGTAAGGAATCAAAAAATTCATTTCCTATAAAGATTATAGGACCAGACTTAATTTGATTTAAATTTGATATCCATTTTATTTTCTCATTTCTTAATTTGAGCTTTTGTTTCTTTATTAAATCTTTACTAATCTCTAGTAAATTAATTTTTAAACAATCATAAAAAGCATCAAATCTTTTAAAGACATTTATCATTTCAAAACACATCGTTCCATCACCTGGTCCCAGCTCTATGATTCTAATTTTTTTGGGTTTATTTAGTTTTTCCCAAAAGGCAACACACCATATTGCTAACATTTCAGAATAAAGATGAGATATTAAAGGAGAGGTGATAAAATCTCCTCTTGAACCAAAAAATTTTTTTTTAGAATAGTACCCATTTTCTTTGTTGTACAAAGATTTTTTTATAAATTTGTCTAGACTGATTTGATTATTTTTCATCTTTTAAAAAAAATATTATAGTAAAACCAGAAGCTATCATGAAAATACTTAAGATACTTCCCATAGATAAAATATTGAAAAAATAACCCAAATGAGCATCAGGTTCTCTATAAATTTCAGAAATTATTCTAAATAATCCATAAAAAATTAAGAAAAAAGATGAAGTGAATCCAGTTTTAAATATTAATTTTTTTTTAATTGATAAAAAATTTATTATAATAAATAAAACTATACCTTCTAGCAAAGCTTCATAAATTTGAGAAGGGTGTCGAGAAATATTATCAATTTTTGGAAAAATTACAGACCATGAAACGCTAGTAGCTTTTCCATACAATTCCCCATTAATAAAATTTGCAATTCTACCAAAAAATAAACCAATTGGAGTAGCACAAGCTAACATGTCTGTTAGTTTTAAAAAATTAAATTTTTTATTTTTGGAAAAAAAATAGCTGCTTAAAATAACTCCAATAAGACCTCCATGAAAAGACATTCCACCATTCCAAATTAATAAAATTTCGATTGGATTTTTAAAAAAAAAATTTAAATCATAGAAAAGTACGTATCCAAACCTACCACCTAAAATAATTCCAATAATGAGATAAATTATAAAATCATCAATATATTGATATTTTATTATTAAAGAATTTTTTGTATTTAACTTTGAAATGACTTTATTTAAATAATACCACCCTATTAAAATTCCCGCTATATATGAGACAGAATACCATCTCAGCTGCAAGAAGCCAAAATCAACAATTACAGGGTCAAAATTATGAATTATCATTAATTAAAGATAAATTTATTTTATGTTATTTTTAAAATAGCTTAAAGTAATAAATATTATGCAAGATTATAGAAAATTTTTAGAAAAAATTACAGAAATATTAGAAAAAGGATCACTTTCTTCAAGGGATATCAAGGAAGAGTTAAAAAATAATCTTAAATTTACTATTGAAAAAACTATAAATAAATTAAATCTTGTAAGTCGTGAGGAGTTTGAAGTACAAAAAAAAATTATAAATAAGTTAGAAAATGAAATTTCAAAACTAAAGAAAAAGAAAAAAAAATAATATAAACTTCTAATAAGGTAAAGAAATTTTTACTTTTAATCCTTTTAATTTTTCACCTGAAGAAAGAGTTATACTTCCTCCGTGAGATTTAATTATATCATTTGCGATCGATAAGCCAAGACCAACTCCTGATTTATTTTGACTTCTGCTTTTATCAATCCTATAAAAAGCTTTAAATACATTAACATATTCTTTTACAGGAATTCCTGGCCCATCATCTTCTATAAATATTAAAATTTGGTTTTTCAATTTTTTTGAATTAATTTCAATTTTTTTTCCATACGTTAAAGCATTATCAATTATATTAACAAAAACTCTTTTGATAGCATTATGATTTCCATAAATTTTTATTTTTTCACTATTTACAAAATAAATATTTTTATTTAAATATTTTATAATTATATCTTGTAAAAGAATATTTATGTCAAAATTTTCCCTTTTGTCTTTATTTCTTGAACTCGAGAAATCAAGATATTCATTAAGCATTTTTTCCATTTCATCTATATCAGCTGACATTTTTTGAGAAATTTCTTTTTCTTTTAAAAATGCTAATTGTAATTTTAATCTAGTTAGTGGAGTTCTTAGATCATGACTAATCCCTGATAACATTTCAGATCTTTGGTTTAGGTGAGCAGAAATTCTTTTTCTCATTCTTTCAAACTCATAACCTGCTTGTCTTATTTCTAAAGCTCCAGAGGGTCTAAATTCAGCCTCTTGATCACCTCTTCCAAATTTTTCAGCAATTTTTGCTAAATTTATTATTGGTCGAGTCTGATTTTTTAAAAAGATTATTGCAATAAATATGAGTAAAAATGAAGGTAGTGTAACCCAAAGAACAAAAATTCTCACTGAAGACGGGGCTATTTTATTTTTTGGAAAGAAAATTTGAAGAATATCATTATTAATTTTTATTCTTAAATCAACTATTTCTTTGTAACTTTTTGTGTCAAACCAAAAATTATCAAAATGCATTTTTAGCTCTCTTCTCAAGCTTCTATCCATTGGACTAATCTTTCGTTCCATTTTAATACTTGGAAGAGATTCTTCTTTTTTAAAAGTAATAACAAAATCAAAATTTTTTGAATATAAATTTGTTATTAAATTTATATTCTCTTTATTTTCATTTTTATAAATTTCAACAATGGTTCTTACTTCTCCACTTAATGACTTTGTCATACCTTTGTTTGCTTTTATCCAAATACTGTCTAAAAAAACTACAGTAATAATGATTTGACCTAACACTATTGGTGCTGCAACAATTATAAGAGATCTATAAAAAAATCTTTTTGGTAATATTCTTTTAATAAAACTATTCAATCCATAAAACATAACCAGATCCTCTAATAGTTTGTAAATATTTTGGGTTTTTTGGGTCAGGCTCTATTTTTTTTCTAAGCCTTGTAATCATTACATCAATAGTTCTTTCTTTTGTAACATTGGTCATTTTACCTATTTCATTTCTTGAGAAAACTTTACCAGAATATGAAATTAAATTCTGTAAAATTTTTTTTTCAGTAGGATTAATTTTGATTATTTTATTGTCATAGTTAATTGTTAGTTTTTTTAAATTTATTAAAGATTTTCCAATTTTTATATTTTCCTCTAAATTTTTTATTTCTGTTTTTTTTAGTATGTTTTTAATTCTTAACAATAATTCTTTAGGACTAAATGGTTTACCTAAATAATCATCAGCACCAGTTTCTAAGCCCGTTACTCTGTCCTCCATCTCACTTTTTGCAGTTAAAAGTATAATAGGAGTACTAGAAATCTTTTTCATTTCCATTGTAAGCTCAAGACCTGTTTTGCCTGGCATCATTATATCTAAAACAATTAGATCAAATTTAATGATCATTACTTTCTTTTGAGCATCAAAAGCATCTTTTGCAGTTGTTACAATATAATAATTTTTTATTAGATATTCTTTAATTAAGTCTCTTATCCTATCATCATCATCAACAACAAGAATATGTTTATTGTTTTTATTCATTAATAATTTTATTTAATAATTGTTTAAATTTTATTACAGAATCTGAATCTGAGTTTTTTAAAGCATTGTATATTCTTTTTTTTTGTTCTAAAAAAATTTCATTAAATAGTTTTTTTCCATTTTCATTTAAATAAATCAGTCTTCTTCTTCCATCTGAATCACCTTTTTTTAATAATATTATTTTATTTTTAAGCAAATCTCTTAAAACCCTATTTAAACTTTGTTTGGTAATTTTAAGTTTAGTAATTAATTCAGAAACAGTTAGGCCTTCATTTCTTTCGATTAGATGCATTGCTCTATGATGAGCTGTCCCAAACGAATGTTTTTTTAATATTTTAATTGGATCAGAGTACGTTTCCCTGTAAGCACAAAAAATTAGCTCAATAAAATCCTTAATTTGATCATCTTTTAGATATAGTAAATCTCTCATAAAATATTTTGGTCAGTTATGTTGACATAATTATATAAGATATATACTTTTTTGAAGTAAATAAATCATTTAAACTTAAATTATTTTAAACTATAAAGCGAAAAATGGAATCAATACCTTTTGATAAAAGATCAGGCAAAATTTGGTACAATGGAAAAGAGACCGACTGGTCTAACGCAACAGTTCACGTCTTAAATCATGGGTTACATTATGCAAGCTGTGTATTCGAAGGAGAGAGGGTTTATGAAGGAAAGATTTTTAAATTAGAGGAACATACAGAAAGATTATTTCATTCAGCTAACAGAATGGGAATTAAAGTTCCCTTTAATCAAGAAGAAATAAATCAAGCATGTAATAAAATTGTTTTAACTCAAAATGTTCTTAATGGTTATGTCAGACCAGTAATTTGGCGTGGTAGTGAGATGATGGCAATATCTGCGCAAAAAAATAAAGTTCATGTAGCTATAGCAGCTTGGGATTGGGGTTCATATTTTGATCCCAAACTTAAATTAAAAGGAATTAGATTAGATATTTCATCTTGGAGAAGACCAAACCCCAACTCTGTGCCTTGGGATACAAAAGCAGCTGGTCTTTACATGATTTGTACTTTATCAAAACATAAAGCAGAAAGTAAAGGTTTTACAGATTCACTGATGCTTGATCATGAAGGAAATATAGCAGAAGCAACAGGCGCAAATATTTTTTTTAAGGATAAAGAAAATAAAATACACACACCAATACCTGATTCTTTTTTAAATGGAATAACAAGAAGATGTGTTATTGATATAATAAAAAATAAAGGCATAAATATTCTAGAAAGAAAAATAAAACCAGAAGAAATGGCAAACTTTACTGGGTGCTTCCTTACTGGTACAGCTGCAGAAATTACTCCTGTATCTCAAATTGATAAATATGATTTTACAGTTTGTAAAATAATTACTGGTTTATCTGAAAGTTATCAGGCTTTAGTTAGAAAAAAAAATAGTTAAATTTTTATTTTAGTCTTTAGCGTGATCAATTCCTTTTTTTACATAATCATAACCAGTATAAAGCGTAAGAAAAGCTGAGAGCCATAAAAAAATTATTCCAAATGTATGGGCGTTATATTCTTGAAAGTTAATAATTTTATTTCCACTTTCACCAGTTAACAATATAGCTATTGCAAACATTTGAATAAATGTTTTAAATTTTGCTAAGCTAGAAACAGGCATAGAAATTTGAGATTTTGCTAAAAACTCTCTAAGTCCTGAAATTAAAACTTCTCTAGTAAGTATGATAATTGCAGCAATTACTTCATAGTTCTTTATAGTGTCGTTCATAACAAGTAAAACTAAAGCAGTAACTACAATTATTTTATCTGCTATTGGGTCTAATAGTTCTCCAAGTTTTGATTCTTCTTTAAACAGTCTAGCTAATAAACCATCTAAAAAATCTGTAAAACTTGCAAGCACAAAGATAAAAAAAGGTATTAAATCACCTAACAAACCTGGTAAGTAAAAAGTTATTACAAAAATAGGAACTAAAATAATTCTTCCTATAGTTAAAATATTTGGTATCTTAAGTTTCATATTTTTAATTTAGTTATGAAAAAAATCATGAATTTTTTGTGCCACTGAGTTTTCTATACCTTCCACTTTTCTTAAATCATCAAAACTAGCCGATTCAATAGCTTTAGCAGATCCAAAATAGTTTAAAAGAGATCTTTTTCTAATTCTTCCAATGCCATTTATTTGATCTAATAAAGATTTTGATACACTTTTTTTTCTTTTAATTCTATGACTATTTATTGCAAATCTATGGGCTTCATCTCTTAATCTTTGAAGAAAAAATAACAAAGGCTCTCTTTTATTCAGCTTAATATTTTTTTCTCTGTATATAAAAGTTTCATCACCTTGATTTCTTTTTTTTCCTTTAGCAATAGCAATTATTGGAATATCATGAAAACCATATTCATCTAGTATTTTTCTACTAATAGAATATTGTCCTTTTCCACCATCAACAATTACTAAATCTGGCGTCAAAATATCGCCATGTTTTTTATTTTCAACAATTTTAGCAAATCGTCTTTTCAACACTTCTTTTAACATTCCATAATCATCGCCACCTTTAAGATTTATATTCTTAATATTAAATTTTCTGTATCTTTGTTTTAAAAATCCTTCAGTATTAAAAAAAATTAATGCCCCAACAGAATTAGTTCCACTAATGTGACTATTGTCATAAACTTCTACATTTCTTGGCAAAACATTTAATTTAAATTTTTCTGCAATTTGGTTAAGTAATTTTATATTGGTTTCTGAGTCAAAAATTTTTCTTGTTAATGCTTCTTTAGCATTTTTTTCTGCCATTTTTGAAAGTTTTAAAGCATTTCCTTTTGTTGGAGTTTTTATTGATATTATTTTTTTTTCTTTTTTTTCTAAAGCAATCTTAATTAATTTTAAATCATTGATTTTTTTATTGAGTAAAATTTCAGAAGGTACATTTTTGTTCTCATAAAATTGAACAATAAATGATCTTAATATTTCTTCGATACTGTGAGAATCATCATGAGAGGGAAAAAAAGACTGATTTCCCCAATTTTGTTTTGATCTGTAAAAAAAAACCTGAATACAAGTTTTGGAAGCCTCTTGTGCTATTGATATTACATCTGCATTTTCTAAATTTAATGAACTTACATTTTGTGATGATTGAATTTGTGTTAATGCTTTTATTCTATCTCTAATAGTTGCAGCTTTTTCATAATTCATTTCAATACTATTTTTTTCCATTTCTAGAGATAATTTTTTTTGAATATCTTTAGACTTTCCAGAAAGGAATTTTACTGCATCACTAACTAGAGCAGAATATTCATTCTTATTAATATGTTTTACACATGGTCCAGCACATCTTTTAATTTGATAAAGAATACAAGCTCTTTGTCTGTTTTTAAAAACTGAATCATTACAAATTCTTAATAAAAAAACCTTTTGAAGAATTTTTATAGTCCAATTTGCTGAACCTACTGAAGCAAATGGCCCAAAGTAATAACCATCTTTATTTTTTTTTCCTCTATGTTTTGAAAGTTGTGGCCAATTTGAATTTTTTTCAATAAAAATATATGGAAAAGATTTGTCATCTTTCAAAAGAATATTAAATTTAGGTTTAAATTTTTTAATTAAATTTGCTTCTAAAAGTAGAGCTTCGGCTTCGCTTCCTGTGGTTATTATTTCTAAGTTTTCAGTTAATGCTAACATTCGTTCAGTTCTTATAGGAAGATTTTTATTTTTAGCGTAACTATTAAGGCGATTAGGAAGATTTTTTGCTTTACCAACGTAGAGCACTTGATCCTTTTTGCCAAGCATTCTGTACACACCAGGACTATTAGAGATAAAAGGGATTTTTTTTTTTATTAATTCTTTTCCAAAATCAAGATCTTTCATGATCATTTCTATTTTTATAAACTTCTATTCCGACAGCTCCAGCAGCTTTTATAGCCTCTGGTTTTTCTATCTTTATTTTTATAGATTTAATCCTTTTATCTTTGAAGATTTCTATAATAGAATCTTCAGCTAGGCTTTCTAAAAAATTGTACTTTTTATTTTTAACAAGTTTTTCTAATTTAACTGTTATTTTTTCATAGTTTATAATACTTTTAACATTTCTTTCGTTAGGAATAATATTTTGATCAATACCTATTGTTAAATTAAAAATTATTTTTTGTTTATTTATTTTTTCATGTTTATGAATGCCAATTATTTCATTAACTATAAAATCTTTAATAAATACTTTTCTTTTTACAGTATTCTTATTTTTTGTTTTTAATTCTATAACTTTAAGATTATTCTTTTTCATCACTTATTTTCCACGATAAATTTTGACCACTATCAACTGCTATAACTTGCCCGGTCATAGATTGATTATTTATTAAATATTCTACGGTATCACAAATATCTTTTAATTGGACAGGTTTTTTAATTAATGTCGAACTTGCTTGTTTTTTAAAATGTTTTTTTGATTGTCTCTTACTTTTTAAAGTAGGCCCAGGAGCAATCCCGTTAACTTTTATATTTGGAGCCAGTCTCATAGCCATAGTTTTTGTTAAAGTATAAAGAGCACTTTTACTTAGAGTGTAAGACATGAAGATAGGTGTAAGTTTAAATACTCTCTGGTCAATAATATTGATTATATTTGAAATATTTTTATTTGAAGTTTGTTTTACAAATTGTCTAATTAAGATCACTGGAGCAAGTAAATTTATATTTAGATGATTATTCCAACTTTTATTAGTAAAATTTAATATATCGTCTCTCTCGAATAACGCAGCATTATTTATTAAGCAGTTTATCATTCCAAGTTTCTTTTTTGCTAAGGGAATAATTTTTTCAACTTGTTTTTTATTAATTAAATTAGCTTTAATTATTATAACTTTTACAGAAAACTTTTTTATAATAAGATTTTTTAATTTTTGTGCTTCCTGATATGATTTGAAATAGTGAATAGCAATATTCCAACCATTTTTAGCAAAATGTAATGCTATAGCTTTTCCAACTCTTGTCGCCCCACCAGTGATTATTAAGTTGTTATTTTTTTTCATAAATTTTAATAAAATTTTCTTTGTATAGCGAAAGACCATTCTTTATTTTATTTTCATACGATACTTTAAATGTATCTAATTGCCATCCTGACATTCGCTGAGTTAATATATATAAATTATTTTTTTTCCATTCACAGGTTGTTTCTTTATTTTTCCAAAATATTTTTTCTTCATTAGTTCTAGCACAACCATAACAATACCCTGTTCTAGGATCAGTTTTACAAATACTAATACAGGGTGAAATAATCTCTTTATTATTATTTTCTTTCATTTATTTACCGTTTTCTTTTTGGTCTTGTGCCTGGTTTTCCTTGAGTTGATCTACCTTCGGGGTAATTTTTTTCATTTTTTTTATTCTTTCTTAATTTCGAACCTATTCCTATTCCTAGCTCAGAAACTTCTAATTTTCTTATTTCATCTCTTATTTTAGCAGCTTCTTCAAATTCAAGATTTTCTGCTGATTCTTTCATTTTCTTTTTTAAACCTTTTAAGTGTTTTTTTAAATTATGTCCAAATTCAATATCAATATTATCTTTTCCATAATCTTTTTCATAAACACTTTCCAATATATCTGAAATTTCTTTTTTAATAGATGTGGCTGTTATATTGTTTTTTTTATTATATATTTTTTGTATATTTCTTCTTCTATCTGTTTCTGCTAATGCTTTTTCAATACTTTTAGTTTTTTTATCTGCATAAAGTATAGCTTTGCCTTCAAGGTTTCTAGCGGCTCTTCCAATTGTTTGTATTAATGATCTTTCAGATCTTAAAAAACCCTCTTTATCTGCATCTAGTATAGCTACCAATCCACATTCGGGTATATCCAATCCTTCTCTAAGCAAATTTATTCCTACCAATACATCAAATACTCCCATTCTAAGATCTCTCATAATTTCAATTCTTTCAAGAGTATCTATATCTGAGTGCATATATCTGACTCTTATATTATTTTCGTGCAAGTATTCTGTTAAATCCTCTGCCATTTTTTTGGTTAATGTTGTAACCAAAGATCTAAAATTTTTTTTTGCCATTTCTTTACACTCACCCAAAAGATCATCAACTTGATTTTTTGCTGGCCTAATTTCTATTTCAGGGTCACATAACCCCGTTGGTCTAATAACTTGTTCTACAAAATTTCCAGATGTTTGTTCTAACTCCCATGGCCCAGGTGTTGCAGATACAAAAACAGTTTGTGTTCTCATAGAATTCCATTCATTAAATTTAAGAGGTCGATTATCCATACAAGATGGTAAACGAAAACCATATTCAGATAGAGTTTTTTTTCTTGTATAATCACCTTTGTACATACCATTTAATTGAGGAACTGTTACATGGCTTTCATCTACAAAAACTAAAGTATTATCAGGGAAGTATTCAAACAGAGTAGGTGGGGGCTCCCCAGGCTTTCTGCCAGTTAAAAATCTTGAATAGTTTTCAATTCCTGCACAAGTTCCAGTTGCTTCCATCATTTCTAAATCAAAGCGAGTTCTTTCTTCTAATCTTTGAGCTTCTAAAAGTTTATTTTCTTTTTTATGTTTTTTTAAAGTTATCTCTAATTCTTTTTTTATTTCTCTGATTGCTTGTTCTAGAGTTGGACGTGGAGTTATATAATGACTATTAGCATAAAGTTTTATTAAATCTAATTTTTTAGTTTCATCCCCAGTAAGTGGATCAAATTCAATAATATTTTCTATTTTATCTTTAAATAAAGAAATTCTCCAAGCCCTATCTTCTAAGTGGGAAGGAAAAATTTCTAGATTATCCCCTCTAACTCTGAAGGTTCCTCTATAAAAATTATGATCGTTCCGTTTATATTGAAGATGTATAAAAGTTTTAATTATATCTTCTCTACTATAAATATCATTTTTTTTTATTTTTAGAGTCATCTTGCTGTAAGACTCAACAGATCCTAGACCATAAATACATGAAACACTTGCAACTATTATAACATCATCTCTTTCTAAAAGAGACCTAGTAGCTGAATGTCTCATTCTATCAATTTGTTCATTTATTGAAGCCTCTTTTTCTATATATGTGTCTGATCTTGGAACATATGCTTCTGGCGTATAATAATCATAATAAGATACAAAATATTCTACTGCATTGTTTGGAAAAAAATTTTTCATTTCCCCATATAATTGAGCTGCAAGAGTTTTATTTGGAGCAAGTATTAAGCTAGGTCTATTTAGTTCTTCTATTATTTTTGCCATAGTAAAAGTTTTTCCCGAACCTGTTACACCCAGTAATACCTGCTCATTATCTTTTTTCTTTATTCCTGTAATGAGTTTTTTTATTGCTTCTGGTTGGTCACCAGCGGGCTTAAAATCAGTAACTGTGGAAAGCTTAATTCCACCTTCTAGCTTTTTCCCCAATATAAAGTCCCGATTCATGGGATAAGATTGTTTTTCTTGATTAGTATTTTGCATTATAGTTAATAATAATTTAATAATTTTAAAACATAATAAAATTAATGAGCATAATATCCAACTCTTTAA
>MDTB01093681.1_pt1 | contig 63399 bp, 70 predicted proteins | sample 811161 | NCBI WGS metagenome assembly MDTB01 (sample SAMN05326650, study PRJNA326480) | marine metagenome | isolation source: seawater | place: Mediterranean Sea | collected 2009
AAGCAATCCTTCTACAGACAGAAAAGCTGCTACATCTGCACTTGCTGCTTCTGTGGGAGCTAAAGTAACTCAATACTCAGGCCTAAGAGGAAAATACGATTTTATGGCAGTGATTGAAGGAACTTTTGAACAAGCTGCTGCAGCTGCTATGGTTGCTGTTTCTAGTGGTGCTGTCTCTGACTTTACAATTTTAGAAGATGTAAATTTGAATGAGATAGCTAAGACTGCTCAGAAAATGGCTTCGTCTTACAAAGAACCTGGAAAATAACTATTTTTTGTAAGCAAAACATTTCAAGGTGTCAGTGAACTTAATTTGATTTTTATATTTTAATTTAATTTCACTGATACCTTTGTCGATTTCTTTTTTCTTAAAATCTAAAAGACAAGAGATATATCTCAATTTTATCATTTTGACATATTTTTCTTTCGATATATTAACTTGAAATTTGAAATACGTTTCTTTATTTTTTTTTAATTTTTTTTTTATTAATTTAAATAAAAGTTCATCTTTAATTAGACTTTTTTCCAATTCAATTCTCATCTTATTAAAACAAGGGATATTATTATTTTTTGTTTTTAACGAAAAAATTAGCAGCTGTCCTCCTGGAGTTAGACTTTTTTTACAAAGATTAACAAGTATTTTAAGCTTTTGTGGAGACAAAAAGTGTATAGTTTGTTTTAATAAAATAAGTTCAAATTTTTTTTTATTATTTTTAAGAAAACGTATACCGTCAATCTTTTTGAATATAATATTCTTTTTGGTATACTTATTTTTAATAATATCTATACCAATAGGTTTATAATGAAATTTGTATCTTTTATAAAGAGCACTTATGATATTTGCCCTTCCACATCCAATATCAAGAATTGATGTATTTTTATTAAATTCTACTTTTTTACCTAAGAAATTATTAAAATTGCGAATATATTTTTTAGAAGACAACCAAGTTTTGTTGTCCCAATTTTTTAATTTTTTCATAATATTTAGATAGCATTCAAAATATTACTTTGCTATAATTTATTTGTGAGCACATCTTATCAGACAAAAATACCAAATTCATTAAATGAGCATTGGATGCCATTTTCATCAAATAAAGATTTCAAGAAGAATCCGAGAATTATTGTTGGTGCTGAGGGAATTTATTTGAAAACTCATATAGGCAAAACCTTAATAGATGCTAGCTCTGGATTATATTGCAATCCACTAGGTCATGGAAGAAAAGAGATAATTAGTGCTATTAAGAACCAATTAGAAAAATTAGATTATACTATGCCTTTCCAACAAGGTTATGGAGGATCATTTGAGCTTGCAACGATGATTGCACAAAAAACTCCAGAAGATTTAAATAGAATTTTTTACACAATCTGCGGATCAACAGCAGTGGAAACAGCTATAAAGATATCAGTAGCTTATTTTAGGTCAATTGGACAAACAAATAGATTTAAATTTGTAGGAAGAGAAAGAGGATATCACGGTATGAATATTGGTGCTCTGACAGTAGGCGGCATACCAAACAATTCAAAAGAATTTAAAAATATTTTGATGCCAGGTGTCGAACATATGAGACATACTTTTTTGCCAGATCATAAATTTGTAAAAGGTCAACCAGAAACCGGATCTGAACTTGCTGGTGATCTTGAAAAAATTGCAAAAAAATTAGGTGGTGAAAATATTGCAGCATGTATAGTGGAACCTATCGCGGGATCAACAGGTACCTTAATACCGCCTAAACACTATTTGCAAAAGTTAAGAAAAATTTGTGATAAGTACGGAATTTTATTAATTTTTGATGAAGTGGTCACAGGCTGGGGTAGAACTGGCTCAGCATTTGCCGCTCAAGAATTTGGAGTGACACCTGACATAATAACTATGGCTAAAGCTACTACAAATGGAATAGTGCCGATGGGAGTAGTTGCAGTAAGAGAAAAAATTTATGATTCTATTATGGATGCATCACCTGAAGGAGCAGTAGAATTATTTCATGGCTACACCTATTCAGGAATACCGGTGGCCGTATCTGCGGCTATTGCAGTGCAAAAAATATTTGAACAGGAAGATATTTTTAATAGAGTGAAACAACTATCTAACTATTTTCAGGATGGTTTACATTCTTTAAAAGATTTAAGTTGTGTTGAAAGTATTAGAAATTATGGGCTATTAGGTGGAATTGATATTTCAATGAGAGAAAAACCTGGAAGAGCAGGCTTTAATGTATATAAAAAATGTTATGATGCTGGAGTAAATATCAAGCCTACTGGTGACGCTTTAATTATCGCACCTCCATTTGTTTGTGAAAAAAAAGATATTGATGAAATTATTGATAAAATGCACAAAGGAATTTCAGAGCATTTAAAATCATAAATGACCAAAATCTATCATTAAAGTTAAATAATAAAAAATGAGAAATTATTATTACAGCTTAGATTTATTTAGAGGTTTTTGTGGATACGGGGTTGCGATTTCACACTTGTACGCTTTTGCGTATGAAAATGTTTATATGGAATACATGTCTTTAATTTTTGCTGAGTTCTTCTTTTTATTAAGTGGATTTGTTTTATATCCACAACTAATAAAAGTTATTAATAATAAAAAAAATTTGTTAATATTCTACAAGCGAAGATGGATGAGAACTTTACCTCTTTTTTTAATAGTTTTGCTATTAATTTCTGCACTCACAAACCAGTTATTTAGTGTAGATTTTTTTAGGTACTTTTTTCTAATACAAAAAACCATACCTAATTTTTTAGAAAATGATTACTATCCAGTCATATGGCACTTATCAATTGAAGAATTTTTTTATTTGTTATTTCCATTAATAGTGATTTGCTTTAACCCCAATAATTTCATAAGTAAAATAATTTTTATTTTTATATTGATTACCGTTTTAAAATTTTTTTTAAGCGATTCTTTTGATGCAAATTTTTATAGAACTGGAACTTTTCTTAGGTTTGATGCAATTCTTTTAGGCTTTATATTAGCTCACTATAAAAATCAAATATTACAGAATAAAAAAACAATAATTTCACTCTTTTTACTCTTTTCTGTTATTTACTTATTTAATTCAGATTATTTTATTAGCAGCAAAGAAATTACTTACACTAAATTTTTCTTTATTTTATTAATGCAAATCGCTAGTGGGCTTATGATGTTATCTTTCATTCTTCTAGAACCATTAATAGAAAATGATTATTTAAAGAGATTTAGTTTATTAATTTCTCAGCAAGCATATTCTATTTATCTTTTTCACATGATTTTCATTTATTTATTAAAAGAAACAAATTTATCAATTTTTGTTGGAACATCTCTTTATTTAATTTCGCTATTTTTTATATCAACCTTAGTATATAAATATTTTGAGGAACCAATAATGAAATTAAGACCAAATATTCTATAATATGTTTAATTTTTTTAAAAATAAAAGATTATGGTTACCTGCTCTAATAATAATACTACTATTTTTATTAATGATAATCTTATCAAAATTTGGAATTAATCCTTTAGGATATACTGTTTACTAGTTTAGTTTATTTAAAAATTTTTCAAGGTCAAAAAAAATTATATTTGCTATTTCTTTTGAGCCCTCTTTCGATGTATGTGTGCCATCTCTCCAGTAATTGATATCCCCCTTTAATTTTTTTGCAACATCAATACAGTAATATTTTTGTTTTTTGCAATGATTAATTAACATGTGATTCATAATAAATATTTTTTCTCTATGACCATCAGCTTGTAAGTTAGTTACAAAAATTGGTTTCGCATTAATTCTTTTTGAAAGAAGATTAATTGTATCAATTCTTTCCTTATAATTACTTAATTTCAATTGATATTTTTTCTGTAATTTTTTTAAATCATAATTTTTAAGAGCCTCATTATAGTTAATAAATTTAAATCTTTCTTTATACTGACTATCAATTTTTCCATCATATTTGACAAAGTTTTTTCTTGGAAAGTAATTAAATTTAATTTTTCTCATTGTATCATAAAAAAAACTTCTAGTTTTAAGGTTGTCATAAAAGGCTTCTCTCTTATCAGGATTTAATAGATGTCCATTAAAAGTCATGTCATCTAATTTTATGTTCTCTTTTGTTGTGGTATCATTAATACCAACATAAAAAATTATAAATTTTGGATTTAGATTTTCTATTTTAAATAACCAATTTCTAAAACCCAGTATGATCCCAGCAGTTGATTGCGCTTCGATGCCAGCATTTACCAAATTGATATTATAATTATTATTTTTAAATAATTCATTTAAGTAGCCTGTAATTGTGTATTGATCTGGTTTATATCTTTCATCAATAACACTTCCACCCATTATAAGAGCATCAATTTTTTTAGGATTTACGTCCACACTTCTAAAACCATGATAGTTTCGTATGTATAAGTATTCAACTTTTTCATTTTCATCAGTATACTCAATCATTTGCTTCTTCATTCTGTGTTCTCGCATGTATGGACCAAAACTATTTTTATCAAACCACTCACCAAAAATAGCCTCTGTTAAAACTACAAAAATAAGAATAAGAGTTAAGTTATATATTATAGGTTGTATTAATTTAATTCTAAAATTATTACTCATATCAAAAAATTTTTTGAGCCTCAAAATGATCTTTTACTCTACAAAAGTTTACTTATAAAGCCCAATTTGGATCATTTTGTTATTTTAATTTTTCTATTTACCTGCTTTAATACTTGCAAGTATGAGTTCAAATTACAAATTGTCAGAAACTGAATATTTCAGCAAAGAAACTGAAAAAAACAAAATTAATACTGATAATTCTAAAAAAAGAGTTAATCTGAATGACCTTGTGGACCGAATGAATATCGAGAAAAAGAAAGATCAGAGAACAAGTATACTTTTCTCAGTTTCAGCAATATCTGCTTTAATAGTGTTTGGTATAATTTTAACACTTTAATAACTATCCTATACCTATATTGGCAATAACTTAATTTGATGTGTATAATTGATTCCTTTAATTAGGTGCTTTTATATGAAAATTAAAAAATGCAGGAACTGCAATTCTAATAAAATTAAAAAATTATTTTCTTTAGGAAAAATGTCTTTTACGGGGAAATTCCCAAAAAAAAATAAAAAAATAAAAAAGGCTGAACTTAATCTAATTATTTGTACACAATGTGAATTAGTGCAATTAGGAAGCGATTATGATTTAAAATATTTATATGGCCCCGATTACGGTTACAGAACAAATTTAAATAAAATAATGATAGAACACGTTAAAAAAATAGTTGATAAATTGTCTGCAAAAACAAATTTAAAATCTGGTGAATACGTTCTAGATATAGCTAGTAATGATGGCACACTGCTTAAAAGATACAACAAAAAGATAAAAAGATTTGGGATTGATCCAACTATTAGTAAATTTAAAAAAGAGTACAAATCAATTGATTTTAAAGTTTCCGATTTTTTTTCGTTAAAAAATATAAAAAAAATGACAAATAAAAAATTTAAAATTATAACTGCGTTATCAGTATTTTACGATCTCAAAAAGCCAAACAATTTTTTAAAAGATGTTAAAAAAGTTTTGTCACACAATGGAATTTTTTTGATTGAACTAGCAGATATAGGTTCTATTTTAAAATATAAAATGTTTGATGCAATTTGTCATGAACATCTAGAGTACTACTCATCAAAAGTCATGAATTCGATGTGTAAAAAAAATGGTTTGAGAATTTTCGATATAAAATCAAACAAAATTAATGGAGGAAGTAAACAGTTCTACATTAGTCATGAAAATTCAAAATATAAAACTAATCAAAAAATCTTGAAAAAAACCTTTAATCTTGAAAAGAAACAAGGAGTAGGAAAAATATCAACGTTTAAAAATTTTTTCAAAGAAATTAATGAAATTGGAAACAAATTAGTAACTTATCTTAAAAAACTAAAATCCTTAAATAAATTAATTCATGGTTATGGCGCTTCTACTAAGGGTAATGTTCTTTTACAATATTTTAATATTGATAAGAATATTATCAGTTCTATATCTGAAAAAAATAAAGAAAAATTTAATCTTTTTACCCCTGGAACTAGAATTCCTATAATTTCAGAGAGCAAATCCAGAAAAATTAAACCAGATTATTATCTTGTCTTACCCTGGCATTTTAAAAAAGAAATATTAAAAAGAGAGAGAAAAATCTTATCGAAAGGTACTAAATTTATTTTTCCCTTACCAAAACTTTTAATTTATTAATTTTTATAAAGTTTTTTAAATAAATCTTCAAAATGCTCTTGAAAATAAAACTCGAAAGCTTTTTCACCATTTGGATAAACTAAAGGAAAATCAGCTCTTGACTCTAGTAATCTTGGAGCTTTTAAAGCTTCTGCAAGAGCATATCCGAAAGAGAGATTGCCAATAAAAACTTTGGAACTTTTAATAATTGAAGCAAGCTCAATAAAATCTTTACTATCGTAAAACTCCATATTTTTTATAGACTTCTTGAGATCTTCATATTCATTTACCAAGCCCACAAAGAGAATATTTTTATAATTATTTAAAAAATTAAATTTAATCAATGGATTTTGTCTTCTAAGACTTCTCATTATAACAATCGTGTTTTTGTATTTTTCAATTTTTGGAATATTTTCAATATAAGCACTATTAAGGTCAGGGTGTAATCCAACTAAATGTGAATACCATCTAACCGAGTCAATATTAAAATTTATTGGCATTTCTCTAAAAAAACTTAGATCAATATCTATTTGGTTATTATTAAAAAATTCAACTGACGAGAGGTAGGTTTGTTTTTTTAATAAAGGCATCAATTTATTTACAGCGTTTTTAGACAGAAAAACATCATTATCAGGATGATTAGTAATAGCTCTTGGATCCATAATCTTTTTATCAATTTCAATATAAAGAGAGCACTTTTTCAATCTTGATATTTCTTTAATAACTGGAAGACTATTTATGATATCACCTAAATGTCCTGAGTGTAAAAAAGAGATATGATTTTTATTTTTCAACACATTTTGAATTTCTTTTATTTTAGGTATTATTTTATTTAAGTAGATTTTTTGTGTCTCTCCATCTCTTTTTTTGCTTTTCAATATTTGATATTTTTTTCTATCTATAATTTTTAATAGAAAATTTAACATTGTTTAGTAACCTTCTTTTTCTACAAATTTAAGATCTTCCTCTACCATATCTTGAACAAGGCCTTTAAAGTTATACTTGGGTTTCCATTTTAACTTTTTTTTTGCTTTATTACAGTTTCCAAGTAAAGTATCTACCTCAGATGGTCTCTGTAGTTTTTTATCCACCTTAACATATTTTTTATAGTCTAAACCCACATGTTCAAAAGCTAGTTTAGTAAAATCTCTTACAGAATATTGTTTTCCTGTACTAATAACATAATCTTCAGGTTTACTTTGTTGTAGCATCAACCAAATTGCTTCAACATAGTCTTTTGCATGGCCCCAGTCTCTTTTCGAGTCCATATTGCCAAGATATAACTTTTTTTGGTATCCATATTTTATTCTAGCGACTGCTTGAGTAATTTTACGCGTTACAAATTCAAATCCTCTCCTCGGAGACTCATGATTGAATAAAATTCCAGAGCAACAAAATAAGTTATAAGCTTCTCTATAATTTCGAGTTAAGTCAAAGCCAGCAACTTTTGAAATTCCGTATGTAGACCTAGGGTAAAATGGTGTGGTCTCTTTTTGAGGAATTTCTCTGACTTTACCAAACATTTCAGAAGACGCAGCAAAATAAAATTTAGTTTTCGGATGAAAGTCCCTTAATGCAGACAGAAGATAATGAGTTCCATTTATATTGGTGTTTAGTGTTGAAAACTCATCTTTAAAAGCATAATCAATATAGCTTTGAGCCCCAAGGTGGTAAATTTCGTTAGGTCTTATTTTAGCTAAAAGTTTAATAATGCTTGCATAACTTTCCAATGAACCCGCATGTAAATTTAATTTATCTAATAAATGTTTTAATCTCCATAATCTTTGAGTTTTATCTTCAGAAGCGACTCTCCTCACCAATCCATGAACCTTGTATCCTTTTTTTAACAAAAGTTCAGATAAATAAGATCCATCTTGGCCAGTTATACCCGTGATTAAAGCTATTTTTTTCTTTGGCATAAAATTGTCATATAATTTAATGATAAATATATATATCATTTTTACATTTAAGGAACACATTTAATGAGAAAAGTTAAAAGTAAAGTCTTATCAGCCATTAAAAGTTTAAATTATAGTTTTTTTTCGGTTTTTCACCAAAGAGTTAAAGGCAAAGTAAGACCAGACATATATAAAAAAATTTCAGAAAAAGTTAAATTTAATAAAAAATTAAATTATAGTTTATTTAATATTCCCCATGGAAGATTATATACCGATAGAGTGCACGATACTGCTGTAGTAATAAATGATAGATTAGTTGATAAGGCATCTTTTCAATTTAGGTATAAAGGAAAAAAAATCGTTAACGGATCATGGAAAAAAAATATAATTTTTTCAAAAGGTTCACCAAAAATGACAAAAAAAATTGATGGAAAGGTTTTATCTCTGCTTACGGGAGGTGCTGGAAATAATAACTACTTTCATTGGTTATTTGATGTCTTACCAAGACTACATTTATTAGAAAAAAAAAATAAATTAAAATTGATTGATTATTTTTTATTACCTAGTCAAGATTTAAAATTTCAAAGAGAAACCCTAAAAATTCTTAATTTAAAAAGAGGAAAACTTTTATCTAGTAAAGATTACAGACATATTATTTCTAAAAATTTATATTTAACAGACCACCCGTATGTTAAACAAAATAATCCAACTAGAAGTATTCACAACATTCCATTTTGGATTTCTAAATGGTTAAAAAAAAAATTTTTAAAAAAAAGTTTCAAAAATAAAAATTTTCCAAAGAAAATCTACATACAAAGGAAGTATAATAAAAAAATTTCAATTCGAGAATTAGTTAATGAAAAAATTATAATGAAGTATCTCGTATTAAGAGGTTTTAAAGTTATCAAACCTCATAGCATTTCTTTCATTAAGCAGATAAAATTTTTTTATAATGCTAAATTTATTATTGGTCACCATGGGGCAGGCTTTGCTAATATTGTGTTTTGTAAACCAAATACTAAGATATATGAAATGAAGTCAAAGTATACGGGTTATTTGTATCAAAACTTATCAAAAACGAATAATTTAAATTATATTCCAATTATAGGTAGGTTGGTAGGTAATTCAGGTAAAAACCAAGAAGATAAAATTAGTATACCTATTAAAAAAATTAAGGAATTTTTTTAATTCTTATTAATCTTAAAATTATTTATCATAAATTCAGCAATTAAAGAGTGTCCTTTTTTATTAAAATGAACATCATTTACGATGTAATATTTTTTATAAGTCTCTTTAAAACCAATTTTATTTTTTTGTATTAAGAATATTTTATTTAAGTTGAAAAAACTTTTACAATTTGTCTTACAAAATGTTTCCCAAATCTGAGAATGTTTATTTATTTTTTCGTCATTTGCGAGAGTTCCAGGCCAAGGGTATACGAATAAATAAAGGTTGATTTTATTTTTTTTCATTAAAGAAGATAATTTGTACATATTTTCCAAAACGATATTTAATGATTGTTCGTATTCAAGATCATTAAAATTATTTTTATTGTAATCATAAGTCCAAGACGCTCTTGAATTATTTATTACATTTTCTGGTATTTTATAAAATTTTTTATTTAAACCCGTTTTTTTGATAAGTTCATTTGTCATTTTAAAATTATTTGAAAAAAAATTTTCAAAACGCATTTCGATATTATTCTTGTTTTCAAAACATTTTGAATATGTCTTTTTTCTTTCAATAACATTTTTTTTTAATTCATAACAAAGTACATCATCAACAAAATCTGATTGATCTATAAATAAAGCAACATTTTTAAATTTATAACCTTTATTGATAAGAAAATTAATTTTTGAATAGTATATAGAGGGGCTATATGAGGAAATTGCTAAATTAGCAACTTTTAAATTGGTATTTTTTTCTGAAAATAAGTTTACAAATGAATTTTTATAATCTACACCAACCGGCTCTGTAAAAGAGTCACCTAAAAATGCAATATCAAATTCTCTTTCAGACTGATTTCTTTTATCACAAGTCACCCTAAAACCATTTGTGTCAGTGCATAAATAATAAGATCTATCTCCCCAGTTTATAAAACTTTTAGAATTAGGCTTGAACTTATGGTCAAAAATTTTATCCCTCAAAGCAAAAGAGGTGTCTGTTTGTTGACTTCTTTTTTTTATCAATTTCTTGTATATTAAATTTCCCAAAATGAAGTCTGATATTAAAAAAACAGACAGAGTAAATAATGTTATTTTTAAAAAAGATTTCATTTTAATATTATAGAAAACTTATCGATTAAATTAAAATTGATATAATTGATTATATCAATTTTTTATAATATTGTGCATTACTTAATTGTTTTGGCGAGGTAGCTCAGTTGGTTAGAGCACAGGACTCATAAGCCTGGGGTCGGCGGTTCGAATCCGCCCCTCGCTACCAATTACAGTCCCCTGTGTTTTCTTTTAAAAAATTGAAAAGAATTTAACTTTTTATCTTTATTAGAAATTAAATGTTTTCTTAAAGGCCATTTAATATCGAGGGTTTTATCCTTTATATAAATCCCGTCTTCAAATTTTGGTTGATAATAATTTGATAATTTATAATAAATAATATTCTCTTTATCATAACTGAAATAACCGTGCGCAAAACCCTCCGGAATATATAAACCAAGACAATTTTTTTCAGATAAAATTATTTTAAAACTTTCCCCAAAAGTTTTTGAATTTTTCCTTAAATCCACTACACAATCTAATATTTTTCCTTTTAGAACAGAAACATATTTTGCTTGTTGGTATTTTTTTTGGAAATGGAAACCTCTTAAAGCACTTTTTTTTGAAGTTGTACAATATTCATATATAAACTTTTTAAAAAAAACTTTTTTTTGATTATGAGTTACCCTTAAAAAACCCCTTTGATCAATATACTTTTTTTGTTTAATAATTTTTAAGCCTTTAAAATTTGTATTTATTACTTTCATTATTTTAAATTATTAAATTTACTTAAATTCATATCTAATCTCTCTGGAAATTCCCCTTTAGAAAATTTTTTTTTAATAAGTCTATTTTCTTTTTTTGCAAAATTATAAATAGAACTTTTTTTACCTCCGAGGTTATAAATACCTTTTTTATTTATAATTTTAAAAAATAATTTTATAAATTCCTTATGATAAATAAAATTGGTGTAAACATTTTTATAAGCATATTTATGAATGAATGGTTTTTCAGTCATACACGCACGAATAATCAATGAATTTTTATACATTTGCACCGCGCACTCACCACCTAATTTTGACCAACCATAATTGTTCCAGGGTAATATAGGATCTGTTTCTTTGTATGAACCTTTTATACCTGGATAAACATAATTTGTAGAAAAATAAATTAATTTAATTTTAAATGTATGACAAATTTTTACCAAATTACAAGTACCTATTATATTTGCATCTATACTTCTAGAAATAAATTTATCATGAATATTCATTGGTCGGGATAACGCAGCTAGATGTAAAATATATTTTGGTTTATTTTTTTTTACAATTTTAACAATACTATTAAAATTTAAAATGTTTAATTGTTTTTTATTAAAAAATAAAAAATTATGCTTTGTTTTTGTTTTTTTTAAAACTTTTGCAAATCTCCCATCAGATCCTGTAACAAGAATTTTTTTCATATTTATTAATTAATAGTTAATTAATTTTTTTAAATATTTAGTATAACCGCAGTTACCATAAAATTTAGTGGCACTAATTAATTCTTTTTTCTTAATCCAGCCCTTATTAAAAGCTATTTCCTCTAAACAAGCTATTTTTAGTCCTTGTCTATTCTCTAAAGTCGAAACAAAAGATGAGGTTTTATAAAAGTCAGAAATAGACCCAGTGTCGAGCCATGCACCACCTCTACCTAAAAATTTAGCATTCAATAATTTTTTTCTTTTGTATATATTTAACAAATCTATAATCTCAAGTTCATTTCTTTTCGATGGTTTTAAGTTTTTACTATATTTTATTGAATTGTTATCAAAAAAATATAAGCCTGTAACTGCAAAATTAGATTTATATTTTTTTGGTTTCTCCTCAAGTTTAATTATTTTTTGTTTTTTATTTATTGTTGCTACACCATAAAGGCTTGGATTTTTAACAGGGTGTAAAAAAACAATTGATCCTTTTTTTAATTTTACACAGTTTTTAAGATCTCTTGTTAAACTTTGGGCATAAAAAAAATTATCTCCTAAAATGAGAGCAATATTATCGTTCTTAATAAATTTTTCTCCAACAATGAACGCATCAGGTAATCCATTAGGATTTTTTTGTTCTGCATAACTAATTTTTATTCCAAATCTTTTGCCATCCGATAAGACTTTACGGAACTGGCTTGTCTGTCCTCGATTTACGATTATTAAAATATCTTTTATTCCCGCCAACATTAAAACTGATAAGGGATAAAAAATTAGCGGCTTATCATAGATTGGGAGCAGTTGTTTATTTACTGCTTTAGTTAAAGGACTCATTCTAGTCCCGAGACCTCCTGCTAATATTATTCCTTTTTTAATCATTTCAATAATCCCAATCTTTTATTGAAAGATTTTGTTGGGATTTTGTCGAAATATTTTTCATTAGATAAATACCAATTTATTGTGTCAATTAAACCTTTACCAATTGGTCTATTTTTGAATTTTATAGTTTTTTTGATTTTTGATAAATTTAGAGAATATTTAAAATCATGTCCGGGTCTATCTTTAACAAATTTGATTTTAACAAGGCGATTAACTAAAAATTTTTCTTTAAAAATTTTAATGATTAATCTTGTAAGATTTATATTTGTCATATTATTCCCGCTACCAATATTATAATTTTGGCCATTTTTACCTTTTTTGGAAAGAGCTATTAATGCTTCACAATGATCATCAACATAAATCCATTCTCTAGAATTTTTTCCTTTTGCATATAACAGAATGTCTTTATTATTTAATATATTATAAATTATTTTTGGTATTAGTTTTTCTGGAAATTGTCTTGGACCGTAGTTATTAGAACAATTTGAAATGATCGCATTTATTCCAAATGTTTTAACGTAAGATTTAATTAATAGATCTGCCGCCCCTTTAGTAGCTGAGTAGGGAGAGCTAGGCTTATAAGCATCACTCTCAACACTTTTCTTTTTATTTTTAATATCTCCGTATACTTCATCAGTGGATATATGCACTAATTTTAATTTAATTTTTTTTGAAATCTCGTATTTTCTTATACACTCTAGAATACTAAAAACTCCAAGATAATTATTTTTTATAAAATTATTTGGTGATTCTATTGACCTATCCACATGTGTGTCTGCCGCAAGATTGAAAATGACATCAGGCTTGAAATTTTTTAATGTTTTATACAAACTTAAATGATTACAAATATCTAACTTTTTAAACTTATATTTTTTGTCTTTAATATCTAATAAATTGTATTTGTTTGATGAGTAAGATATTTTATCTATATTTAAAACTCTGTATTTTTTTTTCAGCAATAAACGAACAAGATTGCTGCCAATAAATCCATATCCCCCTGTAACAACGATTTTTTTCATAAATTAATTTTTACATTATAATAACTAAGAAGTATACTTTCAAAAATTAAAAACTTTAATAACTCATGTTGTCTACAAAAACAGATCTCACAGTAGTTCTCGTAACAATTAAAAGTGAAAAAGTAATTGAAGAATGTATAGAAAGCATTGATCAACAAGTTAAAATTATTGTAGTAGAAAATACTAATAACAAAAAGTTTATTAATAAACTAACTTTAAAGTATCCTCGAATAAAATGTATTTTAAATAATGAAAACGTTGGTATGGGCGCAGGTAATAATGTTGGTATAAAAATGTCAGATACACGTTTTGTTATGATCATGAATCCAGATACAAAACTAAAAAAAAATACTTTGGATGAAATTATTAATGTTACTAAAAATTTAGACTTTGCTGTGGTTGCTCCGCTGATACATGATAAAAGTAACTTAAATTACAAAGTGATTAATAAAGCTAGAGAAAGAGAAAATACTAACAATAAATCTTATATGGAAGTCGATCATGTTGACGGTTTTTGCATGATACTAGATAAATCTAAATTTCAGGGAAATTATTTTGACGAAAATTTTTTTATGTATCTAGAAAATAATGATTTATGCAAAAGAGCAAAAACTTTGGGAAAAATATTTATTATTAAAAATTCTAATATTGTTCACATAGGGGCTAAATCTGTTGACCCGATCTATAATGATGAAGTTGAGCTTTCAAGAAATTGGCATTGGCCTTGGTCGAAATTTTATTATAATAAAAAATATCACGGTTTTGTGTTTGCCTTAATTGTTTGCAGTTGGTCTTTTACAAAATCCCTTTTCAAAATAATATTTTTTACAATTACTAGGAATAATTTCAAAAAAAAGATTTATATTAATAGAGCATCAGGATATATAAATTCTATATTAGGAAAAAAATCTTGGTATAGACCTAAAATTCAATAAAAATATGTATAAATTTTGTTTATCTCATACTCACTTTAATCACATCGATGATATAGGCTATATACCAGTTGGATTAGGTGAAAATAAATTTCCGAGTAATTGGTTACGTGATAATACAGGTCAGAATATTAGCGATAAAAATAAATATTATGATATGTACTCTTTTCATTATTGGTTATGGAAAAATTATTTAGACAATATCAATGAAAATACCTGGATAGCATTCTCTACTTATAGACGTTTCTGGAAAACTGAAGAGCAATTTTCTGAAAACGATGATCTAAAAAATAAAATTATTCAATCTCCACCAACATCATGGAAGGATTATGACGTTATTCTTACTGAGCCTACAGATATGAGAAAAATTAAATTTTCAAAATTATTTAAAAAGGGAAAAAAATTAATTTTTAAAAATCCCTCAATACTATTTAATAAAAATCAAAGAAATATTAAATTTCACTTTGACTTAATGCATTATGAAGGTAATTTGGATAGGGCCTTAAAGCTTTTAGATAGCAGAGAGAAAAATGAATTCACTGATTTTTTAAATAATACTTACCAATTTAATCCGTGGAATTTATTTTGCTGTAAGTCTAAAAGCCTGCTTGAGAAATGGTATGAAAGTGTATTCACGTGGTTGAATAAATGTGAAAAAGAATTTGGATTTGAAAATTTAAAAGGATACGAGACGGGTAGAATTTATGCATATCTCGCTGAAAGATATCTTCCTTACTGGTTTAAAAAGTACTCTAAAACAACAACTTGGCCAATTTACTTTTACAATAAATATTAATTAAATTTATAAATTGATTTAAATTAATTGTAATATATTAAAGAAAGTGTTTATGAACAAAATAAAAAAAAATGTACTTGTCACAGGAGCTGCTGGGTTTTTAGGCTCACATTTGTCAGAGAAACTCGCAGCTATGGGTCACAATATTGTTGGCATAGATAATATGATTGGTGGTTACGAAGATAATATCCCAAACAACATAGCTTTTCATAAAATTGATTGTTGTGATTTGCCCAAAATTCAAAAAATAATGAAAAATGTTGATGTTGTTTATCATTGTGCTGCAACTGCTCACGAAGGATTGTCAGTTTTTTCTCCCTATGAAATCACAAAAAATAATTATTTAGCCTCTGTATCAATTTTCTCTGCTGCAATTAATTCCAAAGTAAAACGTATTATATTTTGCTCTTCAATGGCAAGATATGGAAATCAACAAACTCCCTTTAATGAAAATATGAAACCAAAACCAGTTGATCCTTATGCAATTTCTAAAGTTGCTGCTGAAGATGTGTTAATAAATCTTTGTGAGTTAAATAATGTAGAGTGGGTAATTGCCGTACCACATAATATTATTGGTCCTAAACAAAAATATGATGACCCATTTAGAAATGTTGTATCGATTATGTTAAATAGAATGCTACAAGGTAAGGCGCCGGTTATTTACGGAGACGGTAAACAAAAAAGATGTTTCTCTTATATAGATGACTGTCTAAGTTGCCTTATACCCATGATAGATAAAAAAGAACTTAATAAACAAATAATAAATATTGGACCTGATGAAGAATTTGTCACAATTAATAAGGTTGCTGAAATATGTTCAAATGTAACTGGAATTAATCTTAAACCAATTTATAAACCAGATAGACCCAGAGAGGTAAAACACGCCTCATGCTCAGCCGAAAAAGCAAGAAAATTACTTAATTATGAAACCAGAGTGGATCTTACAAGTGGAATAAAAAAAACATATGAGTACATTAAAAAGAGGGGAGCAAAACCTTTCGATTATCATATAAAACTTGAGATTGATAATGAGTTAACACCAGAGACTTGGAAAAAGCAGGAAATATAATTAATGACCAGGGAAATCAATTAAACTTTTAGTAAAAAAACCTTTACTCTTTAAATTATCACTTCCTTTTAAATCGAATAAATTTATAATAAAAATAAATCCAGCAACTTTTCCCCCAGAGATTTCTACCAATTTTGCACCAGCTTCTGCAGTTCCCCCGGTTGCTATTAAGTCATCGATTATGAGTATTTTTTCATTTTTATTTATAGAGTTTTTATGAACTTCAATGGTAGCCTCACCGTATTCTAGCTTAAAATCAATTGAGTGTTTTTCGGCCGGGAGTTTATTTTTTTTTCTAAATAAAATTAGAGGTTTTTTGCATAAATAAGATAAAGCAGAGGCAAAAACAAAACCACGTGATTCTATAGCTGCTATTTTATCAAAATTAATTTTTTTTGATATTTCTGAAATTTTATTTACTGAGTATTCAAAAGCTAAAGGTTGTTCTATCAATGTGGTGATATCTCTAAAAAGTATACCTTTTTTCGGATAATCAGGTATCGATCTTATAAATTTTTTTAAATCCATATTTAACTTCAATATTTAACAAAAAAGAGCTAATAATTAAATGATGAAAAAAAGAAAGCTCGGGATAATTGGAGGAAGTGGGCTCTATAAAATGGAGGGTTTTGAAAAAAATAAATGGAAGAAAATTAAAACTCCATGGGGTGACCCCTCAGATGAAATATTAACAGCAAAAATTGAAAAAGAAGAAATTTGTTTTATACCAAGGCATTCAAGAGGGCATAAGATAAATCCAACTAATATAAATTTTAGAGCTAATATTGATGCTTTAAAACAATCAGGTGTAACTGATGTTATCTCTGTATCTGCAGTTGGCTCTCTAAAGAAAAATTTAGAACCAGGAAAATTTGTTATTGTAGATCAATTTATTGATAGAACTTTTTCAAGAGTCAAAACATTTTTTGATGAAGAGATCGTAGCCCACGTTTCTATGGCAAAACCTACAAGTCCAGGATTAATAAAATGCTGTGAAGCTGCACTTAAAAAGCTAAGTATAAGCCATCAAGTTGGAGGCACTTACATCGTTATGGAAGGACCCCAGTTTTCAACTTTCGCGGAGTCAAATTTATATAGATCATGGAATGCAGATGTAATTGGTATGACAAACATGCCTGAGGCTAAACTAGCTAGAGAGGCAGAAATTAGATATTGCACCGTTGCTATGGTGACAGACTATGATTGTTGGCATCCAGATCATGATGAGGTTGACGTAAGTATGGTAATTGACACTTTAACAAAAAATGCATCTAACGCTCAAAGTATGATTAAAGAAATAATTAAAACTTTTAAAAATTACCCAATTGATAAAGATCCAGCAAATAATTGTTTAGATGTTGCGATTATTACTGATCCAAAGTTAAGAACTAAGAAAACAATCAAAAAACTCAAAAATATTGCTGGAAGAGTTTTAGATAAATGAAAATAGATGGAAAAAAATATCGCACAATTTGGTTTGAAAATAATACTGTAAAAATTATTGATCAAACAAAGCTTCCGCATCAGTTTATCATTAAGGAATTAAGAACTGTTCAAGATGCAATCAATGCAATTAAAAAAATGGAAGTACGAGGCGCTCCGTTAATTGGAGTCACAGCAGCTTATGGTTTAGTTTTATCCATTATTGAAAAAAATGATTTATCTTACTTGAAACAATCGAGCGAAGAACTTGTTGCTTCAAGACCAACTGCGATTAATTTAAAATGGGCAGTGGATCGAATGATGAAAAAACTTTCAGGATTAAATAATAAGGATATTTTCAAAATTTCACTAGAGGAATCAAAAAAAATTGCAGAGGAAGATGTAAATTTTTGTAAAAATATTGGAATTAATGGACTTGAAATTATAAAAAAGATAGCTGATAAAAAAAAAATAAGATAAATATTTTAACCCATTGTAATGCAGGATGGCTTGCAACAATTGATTGGGGGACTGCGACTTCTCCCATTTATCATGCTCATCAAAAAGGAATTAAAATCCATGTATGGGTAGACGAGACAAGACCAAGAAATCAGGGAGCTAATCTAACTTCTTACGAATTAAATGAGGAAGGAATATCAAACACGATAATAACTGATAACGCAGGTGGAATTTTAATGCAGAGAGGACAAGTTGATATGTGTATCGTTGGAACAGATAGAACCTTATCTAACGGCGATGTTTGTAATAAAATTGGAACTTATCTAAAAGCACTATCTGCAAAAGATAATAATGTTCCTTTTTATGTTGCCTTACCCAGTTCAACCATAGACTGGAATATTAAAGACCATAAACAAATTCCCATCGAAGAGCGAAAATCAGAAGAGTTGTCCCATGTTGAGGGAATTGATGCAAATAACGAAATTAAAAAGGTGAGAATTTACCCACAAAAAAGCAATTCGTTAAACCTAGCCTTTGACGTAACTCCTGCTAAACTGGTTACTGGTTTAATTACAGAAAAAGGAATTTGTGAAGCATCAGAAAAAGGTTTGAAAGAATTATTTAAGTGAAGAAATCTCAAGTTATAAAATACTCAAAAAAATTAAACACAACTAATTTATCTGCCTTAAGATCAGGAAATATTTCAATTAGAGTTAAAGAAAAAGGAATTGAAGGATTTTATATTACTCCATCTGGAAGAAAATATTCATCTCTTAAACCAAAAGATATAGTCTTTGTTTCTTTAAATGGAGTCTATGATAAAAAAAAGAATAAACCATCCTCGGAATGGAGATTTCATCAAGATATTTATGTGAATAAAAAAGAGGCTAAAGCCATTGTCCACGCTCACTCAACATGTGCAACAGCAGTTTCCTCACATCAAAAAAGTATTCCAGCATTTCACTATATGGTTGCAGTGGCTGGAGGAGAAGATATTAAATGCGCTAATTATGCAACTTTTGGAACAAAAAATCTTTCTAGAAATATTATTAGAGCCCTTAAAGATAGAACAGCATGTTTGATTGCTAATCACGGTCAGGTTGCTTTCGGAGAAAATTTAGAAAAAACATTTGAGCTTGCTCAGGAGATCGAAAATATTTGCCATCAATACATAAATGCCCTAAGAATTGGAATACCCAAGATTCTCTCGAAAAAAGAAATAAAAATTGTTTTGGGTAAATTTAAAAATTATAAAAAAGGATAGTTTTTAATGATTAAAGTTGGTGAACATATTACGATCGATTTTCTTGGCGTAAAAAAAGATTATTCTCCAGATTTTTACGAAAAAGTAATTTATAAAATTGCTAAGGCAGCAAAAGTTGAAATTTTAAACGTTTCATCGCACAGATTTGAACCTCAAGGATTTACTTTGGTTGCCCTACTCTCAGAAAGTCATTTTAGTTTTCACACATTTCCAGAAAGGGGCGTTATCAGCTTTGACTTTTTTACATGTGGAAAAGTAAATCCTAAGGTTGCTTTAAAGATTTTAAGAAAGGAGATTGAATACAAAAGAGTAGTTACAAACGCTTTTGATAGAAGCAGTATAGGATTGTATGACGACATTTACAGTTCTCCAGGCCAAAAAAAATTTTACGTAGTTAAAGATGTCTTAGAAAAATTTACATCAAAAGTAGGTCAATTTGTAGAAATTATGGATCTCGAAGAATTTGGCAATGCCCTGTTCATTGATCATGAGATTCAAGTGGCTGAAAAAGATGAGAAGATTTACAGTTCAAATTTTTTTAAATCAAGTTTTGATTTAAGTAAAAAAAATAATAACGTTGCAATAATTGGAGGTGGAGACGGAGGTGTTGCTAGAGCCTGCTTAGAAAATAATTCAAATTATATAGATTGGTTCGAGCTTGATCAAGAAATAGTAAATGTTTGTTATCGTCATCTGCCAAAAGTTTGTTCAAAAGTGATGAAAAGTAATAAGATAAAAACTTTTTGGGGTGATGCTTTCAAAAGTATAAAAGATATTGAGGACTCTAAATATGACAAAATATTCGTAGATTTAAATGACGATCAATATTGTATAGAATTAGCCAAAAAAAATATGAAGGGCCTTAAAAGAATATTAAAAGATGGAGGAGTATTAACCGCACAGGTAGGCAGCAAAGATAAAAAGCCTAAACAAGTTGAAAATTGGTGTAAAGTATTAAGCAAAAGTTTTGGTAACGTAAAAGTTTCAGGTGCCTATGTGCCAAGTTTTGATTGCAATTGGAACTTTGCATCTTCTATAATGAAATAATGTTTCGTGTTTCTTGCATCCAGTTATGCTCAAGTGATAATGTAATTCATAATTTAAATAAGACCAAAAGTCTTTTTTTGAAAGCAATAAAACAAAAAACCGATTTTATATTAACACCAGAAGTTTCATCAAAAATTTCTTTAAATAAAAAAAAACTTTTAAAAATATCCACCAGTATGGAAAAAGATATTTATCTTAGAGAAATGAGAGTATTAGCAAAAAAATATAAAAAATGGGTTTTAGTCGGATCATTAATTTTAAAAATTAAAAATAAATTAGTAAATAGATCAGTTTTAATATCAGACTCAGGAAACATAAAATGTTACTATGATAAAATACATATGTATGATGCCAAGTTAAGTTTAAAAGAAAGTTATTTTGAATCTAAAATTTTTAAACCAGGAAAAAAAATTAAAACAGCGAAACTTCCCTGGGGTAAATTAGGCCTTTCTATCTGTTATGATTTAAGATTTCCGACAATGTATAAAAAAATGTCTCAAGCAGGAGCATCTTTTATCAGCGTTCCGTCAGCTTTCACTGAAACAACTGGAAAAAAACATTGGCACACTTTATTGAAGGCTAGAGCAATTGAGAATTTTTCTTATGTCTTTGCACCTGGTCAAGCTGGAAAACACTGCAATGGAAGAAAAACATATGGTCACTCTTTAATTGTTTCACCAGATGGCGTTATTTTGAAAGAATTGGAAAAGAAAGAGGGCGTCATCACTGCAAATGTATATCCTAATTTTGTAAAAAAATTAAGAAAAGCTATTAAAAGTGTTGAATTAAATTAGAAATGTGATTTCACCTCTTTAATGTTTGAACCTAACATATCATTTATTTTAAACTTTATTTTTGCTCTTTTATCATTAGACTTGTAAACTTGTCTTGAGAGATCAATAAAATTACTGTCAAATTTTTTTTGATTTTCACATTTTCTTTTCTCATTTTCAATATTCCATAGAGTAGAATTGACAGTTTTAAGTTCATCTTTTAATTTTATTAAATCTTCTGTCATTTCGATATTTTGTTCCATAGCTGTTTTTAATGCTGAAAGCTCTTTTTCTATATTTGATTGTTTTTCTTTATCAGCAATATTCTCTTTTTTGATTTCTAGAATTGTTATTTTATCAATTAGTTCTCCCGCAGAAATTTCAGCTAATATTATTTTCATTTTTGTTTTTTAAATCATTTATTTTGACTATACTAGAGTTTTTATTATAAGCATTTAAATAATGTCAAATATCTTAATTATAAAGCATGGATCTTTAGGTGATCTAATACAAGCAAATGGAGCTATTCAGGATATTAGGAATCATTATAGAAATTCTAAAATTTTACTATTAACATCTCTTCAATATTCAAATTTTATGTCAAGTTGTCCAAATATTGATGGAGTTTTGATTGATAAAAGGTTACCACGATGGAACCTTTTATATTTGATAAATTTAAGAAAATTGTTGTTAAAATATAATTTTACAAAAATATATGACTTACAAAATTCATCAAGATCAAGATTTTATAAAAACTTCTTACTTAGAAATATAACCTGGTCATCCTCTTATACATCTCTTGATGAAGGTCAAACCAAAAAAGATTTTGATAATTATTCAGTTTTAGATAGGTTTGAGATACAGTTAAAAAAAGAAAATATTAAAGTCCAAAATACAAAAAATATTGATTTAACCTGGTCTCTTCTAGACATTAACAGAATGATAAAACAATATACAAATAACGAATATATTCTGTTATTTCCTTTTTGTGCAAAAAAACATAAGATAAAAAAATGGCCTTATTTCAAGGATTTAGTTTATAAGCTTAAAGAATTGTATAAAGAAAAATATTCTATTTTAGTCGCGCCTGGACCTGGAGAAATTCAAGAAGCAAAAAAACTCGGCGCTCAAGTTGTGTTAAAAGATAATGATGCTATAGATATTAATAGTTTAGTATCACTTATTTACAATGCTAAATTTGTTATTTCTAATGATACAGGTCCGGCGCATATATGCTCACACCTAAAAAAGAATGGCCTAGCTCTTTTTGGAGCTCACACGACTGCCGAAAAGGTAAATGTTGGTAATGACTATTTTAAAATCCTACAAGTAGGAAATTTAATTAATCTTAAATTAAACGAAGTTATAGAAAATATAAAAAAAAACTTAGATTAATTTTAAATAACTTTTAATTATATTTTTCCATTTAAAATTTTTAGAAAACTCTAAAGCATTTTTACCGTAAAATTTATATTTATCATTTTCAAAAAAGTTAATTACGCTCTGGTAGATTTCATCTAAATTGTTTCCATCGCACAACATACCGGTTTTATTTTGCTTAATTGCATCTGCCTCTCCGCCATGAATGCCTCCAATTGAACCTTTGCCGTAACTTGCTGCTTCGATAAAAGATATGCCAAATCCTTCGATTGATTTTTTTATCACAACCGAAGGCATAAGAAACAGATCTGACTCGTTAAGTAAAGCAGCTTTCAATTGTTCCTCAGATTTGTGGATAAAGATTACATTATTTTGTAATCCCAACTCATCTCTTAGTTCACTTAGATTCTCTTTTTCATCACCATCTCCTATTGAAATATATTTTAAATTTGGAAATTTAGGTAAAAGATTTTTAATTGTCATCAATATGTTTTGATGGCTTTTTCTTTTATCTAATCTGGCAATAGTAATAATTTTTGGAAAAGAATTATCATATATATCTTTAGCCTGTTTTTTGAAATTTTCTTTTATTGGGATTGGGTAGTCACTTCCTGGATTAATAATATGAATTTTCTTCTCATTAATTCCTAATTTAATAGCAAGTTTTTTTGTAAAATGTGAATTGGCAATAATGTAAGATGACTTATTAAGAGATTTGATCATTCTTTTATTCAAAGATGACCCGACTTCATGATTAATTTCTTTTGAATGTATCAGGCAAAATGAACATTTATTAATTAAGTTTTCATTATTTATATTTTCTATGCTTTTCCAATGATCAAAAAAAATTGCCCTTACATCGTTTTTTTTGATGTATTCAGAAATTAAGTTTGCTTTTCTATATTTTCTAAAAATTTTGAACCCTGAAATTCGCTGGATATCTATCTTCGATTTTTTATCATATTCCTCTGAATTTTCACAGAATTCAGCAAAAACTTTTACTGGACCGTGTTCCAAAAGAGCATTACAAAGCCCACTCATCAAATTCTGCATTCCACCCAAATCAGGTGGAAAATTTCTAGTTGAAATTACAAACATTATTTAAACCATTTTATATTACAACCCATGCTAGGAATTTGAACATCAGGTCCTTTTTGTGTTTCAGATATTTGTTTCATGGCTTTAAACAAATCACTCTCTTTATTATCAACAGGTTTAAGGTTTTTAAGTTCTCTCATCCTTCCTCTATATTGCAACTCATTTTTTCCGTTATAACCAAAAAAATCGGGTGTGCAGACAGCCCCGTATTTTTTTGCTATTGTCTGAGTTTCATCTATTAAATACGGAAAACTAAAATTATTATTTTTAGCAAATTCTTTCATTTTATTAAAAGAGTCATCTGGATAATTCACAGTATCATTAGACATTATTGCTACTGCTTTAACTTCTAAAGCCCTCAAGCTCATAACATCTTCAACTATATCTTTTACAATTGCTTTGACATAAGGACAGTGATTGCAAATAAACATTATAATAGTTCCTTTTTGTCCCATACAATCTTCAAGCTTATAAATTTTTTCATCCACACCCCTCAATTCAAAGGGATGCGGCTTTTCTCCGAAATTGCATATTGGAGTTTTTGTTAGAACCATAATATAATAATTATAATAATGATTTATAATTTCAACAATATTAGTCCAAAATTTGACAAAGATAGTTGGTATGCTCCAAATTCAGTTTTAATCGGGGACGTAACTTTAAAAAAAGATGCGAACATTTGGTTTAATGCAACTCTGAGAGGTGATGTAGAACCAATAGTTATTGGAGAAGGTTCAAATATACAGGACGGAAGCGTAGTACACACCGATCCCGGGTGTCCAACAATTGTTGGTAAGAATGTTACAGTCGGTCATTTAGTTATGCTTCATGGTTGTGTTATCGAGGATGATTGTTTGATTGGCATAGGAAGCACAATACTTAATAAAGCCAAAATAGGAAAAAATTCAATAATTGGTGCTAATGCACTCGTGACAGAAAATAAAATTATCCCTGAGAAGTCATTGGTTTTAGGAAGTCCTGGTAAAATAGTTAGGCAAGTAACAGATAAAGAAATTGAAAATATTAAAGAAAATGCGAAACATTATGTTGAAAATTACAAAAAATATAAAAAATAGTGAAGAAAGTTTTAATAATTTTGAATTTTAAGTATGCAAAATAAATCTAAAAGAGAATTTTTAAAGTCTATTGGAGCAGCAGGTATTTTTTTAGCTGGTGTAAATTTGCCAGTATGGGCTATTAACACAAGCGCTAAAGCAGCATCGAGTTCGTCTTTTTTCAATCTTTTAAAACCAGATGAGAATGGATTGATGTTAATGAGAGGATTTAAATCAAGACTTATAGCTAAGTCTGGAGAAAAAATTGGTAGATATAAATGGCATAAATTTGCAGACGGTGGAGCAACATTTAAAACAAAAGATGGTGGTTGGATTTATGTTTCAAACTCTGAAAAAGGAGACAGAGAGGGCGGTGTAGGAGCGATAAAATTCAATAAGAATGGAAAGATAATTGACGGTTACCAAATTTGTAAAAACACTAATAGAAATTGTGCTGGAGGTCTTACACCATGGAACACATGGTTATCTTGCGAGGAAGACGCAGACGGTTTCACTTGGGAATGCGATCCTTATGGAAAAAGAAAACAGATAAAAATAAAATCATTGGGGATGTTTACCCATGAAGCAGCTGCAGTTGATCCAAAAACTTCAACTATTTATCAAACAGAGGATACGATGGAGAGTGGATTTTATAGATTCATTCCTGAAAAAAAAAATTTTAAGGATGGGCCAACTTTCAAGCACCAAAGGAAAGTTTCAAGTCATGAAAATTAATAACAATCAAACTGTTACCTGGAATAACGTGCCAGATCAGTTAGCAGATTATAGTAATTTTAAAACAAAAAGTTTAATGAGGAGGAATAAAAATAAAAATATTAATTACACAACTTTCAAAAGAGCGGAGGGAGCTTGGTACCACGATCAAAAAATTTACTTTTCAACTACTGCTTCTAATGAAATTTGGACTTATGACATAAAAAAAAATACTTGCAAGGTTCTTTATAAAAAAAATAAAAAAGATAATTTGCAAGATCCAGATAATCTTACAGTATCAAGAAATGGTATTGTTATAGCCGCTGAAGATAGGGGAAATATGGAAATTTGTGGTATTACGAAATCGGGGAAGGCATTTCCAATTTTAAGATTACCAAGTCACAAAAAGTCAGAACTAACCGGGCCAGCTTTTGACCCAAGTGGTAATAGGCTTTATTTTAGTTCACAAAAACATAAAAATTCCTCATTTACATTTGAGGTTTCCGGACCGTTCAATAGTATCTCTCTATAATTATGATTTTTAAAAAAAATTTTTCTCCATTTTTAATCATATTCTCTTTGATATTTGCACCAACAACTTTAGTCGCTAAAAATAGCAAAGATGTTTCAAATACAGAGGTTAAAAAAAAAACTATCTCTCACAAAAAAAAATACTCTTTAGATTTAGTTAATAGTAAAGATGGCCACCCTGTAAGATCTGGAAAAAAATCTTACAGATTTGAGGTAAGATTTGGTGATTGTGGCAAAGATAGCGGACATAACGACTGTAAGAAAGATAGACAAAGAACTGAGCTTCAATTTAAAAAACACCAAAAGGATAAAAAAGACTATTGGTATTCGGCATCAATTTATTTACCTGAAGATTACCAATCAGTAGCCCCAGTAAGAACTACTTTCATTCAACTTTATGAAAGAGGTTGGAAACCCATTTTAATGGTAACAGATAGAACTGGAGAATGGTTAGAAATTGGAAGAATGTGGAGCGGGGAATATGTTGAAATGAAAAAAGCATTAAAAATAATTGACATGAAAGGTAAGTGGACAGATGTGCTAATTAACAGCCGGTTCTCAAGGGAAGAGGACGGGTTTATGAAAGTTTGGGTAAACAGTAAATTAATTTTAAATGCAGAAAATATCAAGAATTTAACTCCATATACTAAAAGAGGAGTAGGATTAGACTTCGGTATATACCAAACTTTTGTAAGTGGTTGGAAAAGAAAACACGGTGATAAACCCTACCCAAGTATGACTGTTTATTTTGATGAAGTAAATCTAGGAATTTCTAAAGATAAAGTAACAAAAAATTTAGGGAACTAACCACGAAAATTTTTTAGATCCATTAAAGTCAATTAATGCTCTTCTGTGTCCTTTAGCAGCTAAATAAAGCCACTCAATACTTTTTATTTTACATTTAATTACACAAAAGTTTTTGTAGCCTGCTTCGCTCTCTTCTTTAGTAAAATTAAAATTATCAAACTTATTATCTAAACCTGAAGTTGGTTTTTTAGACACTGTGCCTGGTCCATTTGTTACCAAGTAACATTTTCTACTGATATGCCCAGTTTTTTCCCAAGACTCTTTTGTGACATCATTATTGTAGTTTACTTCGCACTCAGCTTTAACTCTAAGCTGTATTTTTTCTTCTTTACCATAAAATAAAATTGAACATTTAGGATTATTTTTTATTTTCTCAATTTTTGAAGATCTAATATCACTATGGTATTGAATGACATTATTTTGTTTATCTGCTTTTCTAAGAACAACAACTCTTCCATCAAGATCTTTATCAATTCCACAAATGAATACTGGAGTTCTAAATTCAGAAGATCTATCTTTTACTGCCTTTGACAACAAATCCCAGATTTTTTTTTCAATCTCTTTTGAGTCTTCGTAGTAACTAACTGTTTCTGACACGACTTATTTTCTAAATCTTTTAATTAAGCTTGAAGTATCCCATCTTTGACCACCCATTTTTTGCACTTCAGCATAGTATTCATCAATTATTTTTGTGATAGGTAAGGGTGAATTATTTTTCTTCGCTTCCTCCATAGCAATTTTTAAATCTTTTCTCATCCAATCAACTGCAAATCCATAATCAAATTTGTCCTCTATCATCGTTTTATGTCTATTCTCCATTTGCCATGATTGCGCTGCACCTTTTGAAATTACCTCAATTACATCATGCATCTTCAATCCAGCATTCATTCCAAAATTGATAGCCTCTGACAAACCTTGTACTAATCCAGCTATACAAATTTGATTTACCATTTTAGTTAATTGACCACTTCCTGACGGTCCAAGAAGTTTAATTTTTTTGCTATAACAATCAATTACTGGCTCAGCTTTTTTGAAAGGAGCTTCATCTCCACCGACCATAACGGTTAAAATTCCACCTTCTGCTCCAGCTTGACCGCCCGATATGGGAGCGTCTAAAAAATCAAACCCTTTTGATTTTGCCTCTTTATAAAGCTCTCTTGCAATATTGGCTGATGCAGTTGTGTTATCAACATATATTGCACCTTTTTTAGCAGATTTAAATAAACCTTTTTCACCTAAAGTTACATCTTTTAAGTCGTTGTCATTTCCAACACATGTAAAAATAAAATCACAATCTTTAGCAGCCTCCATAGGTGTACCGGCAATGTTCCCCTTATAATCTTTAGTCCATTTTTCTGCTTTAGATTTTGTACGATTATAAACAGTTACATTATGACCAGCCTTTGATATATATCCAGCCATGGGATATCCCATTACACCTAAACCAATAAATGCTACTTTACATGACATAAATGAATAACCTTAATTTAAATAAAAAAATTATTTTATTTGGATTTATATTTACATTTTTTTCTAGTTTTGGACAGAGTTTTTTTTTAGGATTATTTAATACCAGCATTAGAAATGAGCTAAATATAACGCATGGACAATTTGGCTCTATATATGCCTCAGCGACAATCATATCTAGTCTAGTATTAATTTGGTTCGGAAAGAAAATTGATGAATTTAAACTCATTAATTATTCATTTGTGGTAATTTTTCTGCTATTTTTTTCTACTTTCTTTTTTTCATTGATTTCAAATGTGTATTTATTAGTAATCGCAATTTTTTTAATGAGGTTTTCTGGCCAAGGGTTAATGTCTCATACAGCGACTACTGCGATATCAAGGTATTTCTCTAAAAGCAGAGGCAAATCTTTAAGTGCAATTTGGTTTGGCTTGTCTTCTGCTGAATTTATACTACCTATCTTAATAGTATTTTTAATATCACTTTTTTCTTGGCGTACAGTTTGGCAATTTATCTCTCTTTTCACAATCCTCACTTTACCATTAGTGATTTTTTACACTATCAGAGAGGTCACTTTATCTTCAAGAGAAAGCAATGAGCCTACTAGTGTAGAGATATTTAATGTTAAACAATGGAAAAGAGTGGAAGTAATAAAAGATTTTAGATTTTATATAATTTCTTTAAATATGTTAGCAATGCCTTGGATCATAACAGGGGTGTTTGTATATCAATCATTTATCTCCGAATCGAAATTGTGGGATATTTACACTATTCCTAAATCTTTCATGATTTATTCTTTAAGCTCAGTTTTAACATTATTTTTCTCTGGTTTTTTAGTCGATAAATTTACAAGTAGAAGATTAATTCCAATAATTAATATACCTTTATTAATAGGATTAATTTTATTATATTTTTTTGACTCACCTTTATATGCGTTTCTATTTTTTGGTTTAGTAGGAGTTTCAAATGGTCTGGCCAATGTTTTAGGCTCGTCTACTTGGGCTGAGATATATGGCGTAAGATATATCGGAAGTGTAAAGGCTTTGACCACCGCCTTAATGGTTTTTTCAACCGCCTTCGGAACTGCTTTCTTTGGTTACTTAATAGACAAATCCTATACAATTGAGACTATACTAATTACTTGCGTAATTTATATATCAGTTTCACTAGCAATTTTATTAAGTATTTTTAGTAAAATTGAGCCAACTTTAATAAAAAAAGCTTGATTTATTAACTACAATTGAATTATAAAATCTCATCATGGCTCGTATAACAGTAGAAGATTGTTTGGAAAAAGTAGACAATCAATATGATTTGGTTTTGCTCGCAAAAGAGAGAACATCCCAATTGAACGCTGGCTCTCCTTCGTTAGTTGAGGAGGACAATGATAAGAGAACAATTATAGCTCTTAGAGAAATTGGAGATGGCAAAATTGAAATTAATGATCTCGAAAAAAATGCCATCACTAGACTTAGAAAAGAACCAGACGAAACTGAAGAGGTAGAGGAAATCGAGGAAGATGAAAATGACGATTTTGAAAATTTATATAAAGGCCAAGTATCAAAAAGTGGAGTCGCAGTTTTGCCATCTAAAAGAACCAGAAGAATTCCAGATTTGAAATCAGCAAAAGCTGCAAATGAAAGTAAATTAGTCAAAGAGGCAGTTGCAGAATTGAAGTCTGAACAACCAGAAATTAAAGAAGAGAGTCTCGAAAAAGAGGAACCTCTACAATTAGACGAAGAAATAAAAAAATCTGAATAGTATGAATAAAAAGATTTCAGTAGCTCCAATGATGGATTGCACTGACAAACATGAAATTTTTTTTTTTAAGTTTAATAAGCAAAAACGTGCAATTATACTCTGAAATGATTGTTGCCAACGCAATAATCAGAGGTAATAGAGACAAGCTTTTATCTTTCAAAAAAATTTCTAATCCTGTTGCTTTACAATTAGGAGGTTCAAATCCAAGTGAACTAGCTGAAGCATGTAAAATTTCTGAAAATTATGGCTATCGGGAAATTAATTTAAATTTAGGTTGTCCAAGTAAAAAAGTTCAAAAAAATAAATTTGGAGCATGTTTAATGCAAGAACCAGATCTTGTTGCAAGATGTATTTCTGCTATGACAAAAGCTACAGAATTACCTATAACAATCAAAACAAGAATTGGTTATAATGAAGTTGAAAACTTTGATTTTTTAAAGTCATTTATTCAAACAACTAAAGACGCAGGGTCTAAAAAATTTATTATTCACGCAAGGAAAGCATTATTAAAAAAATTAAGTCCAAAAGAAAATTTAAATATTCCGCCCTTAAAATATGATTTTGTTTACAAGCTTAAAGACTGGTTTAAAAATGATGAAATTATTATAAATGGAGGAGTAAAAACAACTAATGAGATTAAAGATCATCTAGAAAGAGTTGATGGTGTTATGATTGGAAGAGCCATTTATCATTCTCCTTACTTCTTAGCAGAAATTGAAAGAGAAATTTTTAAAAATAAAAATGTTCCGACTAGAACTGAGGTGATGGAAAAATTAATTCCTTACATACAAGAGCAGACAGAAAAAGGCGCTCAGTTAAATCACATAATGAGACATACCGTAGGATTGTTTCATGGACAAAATGGTTCAAAAATATGGAAACAATATCTATCAAAAAATATGTGTATTAGAGATGCAGATTTACAAAAAGTAAATCATATAATGGATCAAGTAAAAACTAATCCAGTTTCTCTAGAGAGATAGTTTTGGATATTCTTTCTCAATCAGAAATAATTTATTTAGTTTTAATAATGATCGCTACAGCAATCCCAGCGGGATTTGCCGCTGGATTATTTGGTATTGGAGGAGGTTTAGTAACAGTTCCTATTTTATTTTATATATTTAGTTTTTCTGGGATAGAAACAGCTTATGTCATGCACTTAGCAGTAGGAACCTCGTTTGGAATTATTATACCAACTTCAACAGTTTCTGTATTAACTCATCATCAGCATAAAGCTGTAGACTTTAGCGTTGTAAAAGGTTTTGGGTTTTTTGTTGCTACTGGAGTAATATTAGGAACAATATTTGCTGCAAGCTTAGAAACAAAACCTTTAATATTATTTTTTTCTATCGTTGTTTATATTCTTGCGTTTTATTTACTATTTTTAAAAGAAAAAGAAACAAATATAGAAATAAAAATAGGATTGTTCTCAAAGGCAATTTCTGGAATTGTGAGTGGATTTATTTCTGCACCGATGGGTATAGGTGGAGCAGTGATGAATGTGCCAATTCTAAAATTTTTTGGTTATCCAATAAACAAAGCTATTGGAAGCGCAGCTGCAATTGGATTTATTATTGCTTTATTTGGAGCAGGAGGTTTTTTAATTTCCGGTTCATACCTAGATGCTGATTTACCTTTGAGCATTGGTTTTTTGAATATTCCAGCTTTCTTAGTTTTTTTTCCTATTACTGCTTTCATGGCAAGACTTGGAGCAAAAGCTAGTCATATAGTCGATAAAACGAGAATGACTAAATATTTTGGATTGTTTCTTATAGTTGTTGGAACAAGATTTTTATTTGAATATTTTAAACTTTAAATTTTTTGATCGTAATCTCCAATCTTTCCAGTTTTTTGTAAAAGATTATCTATAAATTCAAAAATTTTCTTCTTACATTCATTTGACTTAGTGCTTTCAGTCACAATCACTAAAGAGGGCTTATTGGATGACGCTCTTATCAAGCCCCAAGATCCATCCTCTAAAGAAAATCTCACACCATTAATTGTCAAGACTTCAACAATATTTTGATTATCAATTTTAATACCCGTATCTTTTAATTTTTTTACTTCTTTTATCATTTCATCGACTACTTTATATTTCTCTTCATCATTACAATAAGGAGCCATCGTTGGAGATTGGTAAGTCGTAGGTAATGATCTAATAATTTCAGTCATTTTTTTGTTTTGGGCTATAATAAGATGACAGACTTGTATTGCTGAATTAATTCCATCATCATATCCGTACCCCAAGGGTTGATTGAAAAAAAAATGTCCACTCTTTTCAAAACCAGCTAATGCTTTTTCTTTATTAACTTTTCTTTTTATGTGAGAATGACCAGTTTTCCAATATATAGTCTTACATTCATTTTCTCTCAGGATTTTATCATTTTTAAATAGTCCAGTTGATTTAACATCAACGATAAATGTTGAGTTTTTATGTTTATTTGAAAGATTTCTTGCAATAAGTAATCCAATTTTATCCGAGAAAATTTCATTTCCTTGTTCATCTATTACCCCACATCTATCTCCATCTCCATCAAAACCAAATCCAATATCAGCTTTATTATCTTTTACTGCTTTAGCAATAGCATGAAGCATCTTAAGATCTTCGGGATTTGGGTTATATTTAGGAAAGGACCAGTCTAAATTACAATCTAATTCTATGACTTCGCAACCAATACCTTTTAAAATTGCTGGAGCAAATATTCCTGCCGTGCCATTGCCGCAAGCAACTACAGCTTTTATCTTTTTATTTATCTTATTTTTTTCGATCAAGTCTTGAATATATGTGTCTTTAAAGTTATTAATTTTTTTAATGTTGCCTTTTCCTGAATTGAATTTATTGTTTAAAGTTATATCTTTAAGCTCAGACATTTCTTCAGGAGCATGAGTTAAGCCTTTTTTGATACCCATTTTAACTCCAGTCCAACCATTTTCGTTATGGCTAGCAGTAATCATTGCAATAGCATCTGAGTTTAAATTAAATTGTGCAAAGTAAACCATTGGAGAAAGAGATAAACCAGTGTCTTCAACAGAGCAGCCTGTTGATATTAAGCCTTCTATTAGAGCTTTTTTAATTTTCTCGCTATATGATCTATAGTCATGACCGACTATTACTCTTGGATTGTTTTTTTTTGTATGAATTATTATTTGGGTTCCTAGACCTTTACCTAAAGTAGTGATTCCTTCTAAATCGATATCTTTTTCAAAAATCCATCTAGCATCATACTCTCTAAAACCGTTAGGATTGATTTTCATGGGCTATAATTACTTAACAATTAAGGCATTTGTTATTAAATGTTTATTAACATTATTTTCCACTTGCAAAAAATTCTTAATGTTCTTATAATGTTCTATTGATTTCAATGTTATATAGTATATTAACATAACTGTAACACAACATATAGTTGTTTATTAACATTAAGTCAAAAAAAATAAGGAAAAATGAATAAAAACGTATCTTTGGCAATAAAAAAAGCTGTGGGATCACTAGGCAAAATAAACCAAAATGGTCTAGAGCAAAATGTAAGCCACAAACCTGATCTTTTCTCTTTAACAGGAGAAACAGAATTATTTCAAAACGATAAAGGAATTACTATTAAAATTGATAGGGCCAGGGATAAAAATTTAACAGACTTTGGAAGAGCAACACTCTTAGATAGATATTTAGGTCAAAACGAATCCTTCCAAGATTTATTCGCTAGAGTTGCGAGCACATATGCAGACGATAATTTGCACGCTCAAAGATTGTATAACTACATAAGCAAGCTTTGGTTCATGCCAGCCACACCAGTGTTGTCCAACGGAGGAACCGAAAGAGGCTTACCAATTTCATGCTTTTTGAATGAGGCGGGTGACAGTCTTCAAGGAATTTTAGGTTTGTGGAGTGAGAATGTATGGCTTGCCGCTAGAGGTGGAGGTATAGGCAGTTATTGGGGTAATCTTAGATCTATCGGTGAAAAAATTGGAAAAGTTGGAAAAACATCAGGCATTATACCATTTATAAAAGTTATGGACTCATTAACCCTTGCTATAAGCCAAGGTTCTTTAAGAAGAGGATCCGCCGCTTGTTATCTTCCAATAGATCACCCTGAGATCGAAGAGTTTATTGAGATGCGAAGACCAACTGGAGGCGATGTAAATAGAAGATCATTGAATCTACATCATGGGGTTCTTGTTTCAGATGATTTCATGAGAGCAGTTGAAACAGATTCTCAATGGGCATTAAGAAGTCCCAAAGATGGTGCCGTACAATCTACCTTACCAGCAAGAAATTTATGGATAAGATTATTAACAGCAAGAGTTGAGACTGGTGAACCTTATATTGTTTATATTGATACCGTTAATAGACAGATTCCTCAGCATCATAAATTAGCTGGACTTAAAGTAAAAACTTCAAATTTATGTAGTGAAATCACTTTACCGACAGGCACAGATAATCAAGGTAACGAGAGAACCGCAGTATGTTGTTTATCTTCACTAAACATTGAAACTTATGATGAATGGAAAGATGACAAAGTTTTCATAGAGGACGTAATGAGATTTTTAGATAATGTAATGAGTGACTTTATCAATAAGGCGCCAGACAGTTTTAGAAATGCCAAGTACTCAGCAATGAGAGAAAGAAGTGTCGGTTTAGGTGTTATGGGTCTTCACTCTTTCTTTCAACAAAAAAATATCCCATTCGGTTCAGTAATGAGTAAAGTGTGGAACCAAAAAATTTTTAAACACATTCAAGAAAAAGCAGATCAAGCCTCAGTAAAATTAGCTGAGGAAAGAGGGTCTTGTCCTGACGCAGAAGAATATGGCATTAAAGAAAGATTTTCTAACAAGACTGCAATAGCACCCACAGCGTCTATTTCAGTTATTTGTGGAGGCGCTTCACCTGGAATTGAGCCTATTGCTGCTAATAGCTATACACACAAAACTTTATCTGGGTCATTCAATGTTAGAAATAAATATTTGGCGAAAATTCTGGAAAAACATGCTAAAAATGATGATGAAACATGGTCGTCAATAACAACTAATCAAGGATCTGTTTCGCATTTAGATTTTTTATCAGATATTGAGAAAGATACTTTTAAGACAGCTTTTGAGATAGACCAAAGATGGATTGTTGAGCTAGGTGCAGATAGAACCCCAAATATATCACAAGCTCAATCAATAAACGTATTTGTCCCAGCTGATATTCATAAAAAAGAGTTGCACCAAATACATTTTCAAGCTTGGAAAAAAGGATTGAAAAGCTTGTATTATTGTAGATCTAAATCAATACAAAGAGCCGAAAATGTTAATACCGGTTCTTCAACAGATGTGACAAAAAATGTTTATAAAAGCAATAAAGAATCAACTAATGAAGAAAATAAATATGAGGAGTGTTTATCATGTCAGTAGCAAAAAAAGACAGTATTAAAAAAGACGTAGAACCGAAAAAAATGGGTTTATTAGTAGAAAACCCAGTATATAAACCTTTTAGATATCCATGGTGTTACGACGCGTGGTTAACCCAACAACGAATTCACTGGCTACCAGAAGAAGTGCCATTAGGAGATGACGTAAAAGATTGGCAAAAAAACTTATCAGAACCTGAAAAAAATTTAGTAACTCAAATTTTCAGATTTTTTACACAAGCAGATGTTGAGGTTAATAATTGTTATTTAAGACACTACACAACAGTCTTTAAACCAACAGAAGTTTTAATGATGATGACAGCTTTTGCGTCCATGGAAACAGTTCATGTGGCTGCTTATTCTCACTTATTAGATACAATAGGAATGCCTGAATCAGAATATTCTGCATTTATGAAATACAAAGAAATGAAAGATAAGTATGATTATATGCAAGGTTTCAACGTAAATTCAAAAGAAGATATCGCAAAAACTGTAGCTGTTTTTAGTGCTTTCACAGAGGGTTTACAACTATTTGCAAGTTTTGCTATTCTTCTCAATTTTCCCAGACACAACAAACTCAAAGGTATGGGCCAAATTGTAACCTGGTCTGTAAGGGATGAAACTCTTCATTGTAATTCAATGATTAGAATATTTAAAGAGTTTATAAAAGAGAACCCAGAAATTTGGACACCAAAATTAAAAAAAGAAATTTACGAAGCTTGCAGAACAATAATTGAGCATGAAGATGCGTTTATCGATCTAGCTTTTGAAATGGGTCCTATGAAGGGTTTAACTGCGCAAGAAGTAAAAGATTATATAAGATTTATTGGAAATAGACGTCTGATTCAATTAGGTTTGGAGCCCATCTATGACGTTAAGAAAAACCCACTTACATGGTTAGACACAATGCTTAACGCAGTCGAACACATGAACTTTTTTGAAGGTAGAGCAACAGAATATTCTAAAGCTTCAACTAAGGGAACTTGGGTTGAGGCGTTTTCTTAAAATTATCTAATGTTTAAAGCAAGGACTTCTCGGTGATCGCTACCTTTGTATTTTGAAAGTGGTCTGATTAGCTTATTAGCAGCATGTTGTTCCATTATATGAGCTGACCATCCAGTTATTCTAGCCATTACAAAAATAGGTGTGAAAAAATCAGTGTCAATCCCCATTAAAGAGTAAGTAGGACCGCAAGGATAATCTACATTTGGATGTATATTTTTTTTCTCTAACATTACTTTTTCAAGTATTTCGTAAATTTTAGGATAGTTATTGTTTTTTACTAGTTTAGAAACCTTCATAAAATAATTTTTCATTGTTGGCACTCTAGAGTCTCCGCTTCTGTAAACTCTATGGCCAAAACCCATAATAACTCTCTTTTTTTCCAAAGCATTATTAATCCAAGCCAGCGCTTTTTCAGGTTTTTTAATTTCTTTAAACATGTACATTACAGCCTCATTTGCACCACCATGAAGTGGTCCTTTAAGACTTGCGATTGCCCCTGTGATAGCACCATGCATATCTGAGAGGCTGCTCGTAATCGTTCTAGCTGTGAATGTTGAAACATTAAAACTATGCTCTGCATAAAGTATCATTGAAACATCAAAGGCTTTAACAACATCTTTATTTGGGACTTTACCAAACATCATTTTGAAAAAATTTTCAGAGTAGGATAAGTTTGAGTCTGGTTTAATAATTTTTTTACCTCTCCTAGCTCTAAAAAACGCAGCGACCGCAGTTGGAGTTTGGGCAAATATTCGCATAGCTTTTTTCATATTCGCCTTTGGTGAATTATTAGATGTATCTTTGTCTTCTAAGCCCATTAAACTTACTGCTGTTCTTACCACGTCCATTGGGTGAGCTCTTTTAGGCATTTTTACAATATCATCTAAAATTTGTTTAGATAGTTTTCTATTTTTTCTTTCTTCAGATATAAATTTTTTAAGCTCACTTTTTTTTGGTAACTCACCATTTAGAACTAAATAAGCAACTTCTTCAAAAGAGCATTTTTCACATAAATCTTGAACTTTATAACCTCTATAAGTTAATGAATTAATTTCAGGCATTACTTGCGAGATTGTAGTTTCATCAACAACAATACCCATTAAACCTTTTTTGACTTCATCACTCATTATTCATGCCCCTCCGTCGAGAAATCTGTAATTCTATTAGTTGAAGTATTATATTTTTCATATTCTACGAGCTCATACAATCTTTTTCTAGTCTGCATTTTGTCTATAATATTGTTTTGATGACCATTAATAAATATTGATTTAAGTCCATCCTCTACACTTTTCATTGCTAATCTTTGGGTTGTTACAGGATAAATTACTAAATTATATCCTAAATTTTCTAGTTCTTTCACACTAAGCAGTTTAGATTTACCAAACTCTGTCATGTTAGCTAGAAGAAATAATTTTGTATTTTTTCTAACCTTTGCAAACTCATTTTCATCTTTCAAGGCTTCTGGAAAAATCATATCTGCTCCGGCATCCTCATAAGCTTTAATTCTTTCGATCGTTTTTTCTAAGCCCTCAACAGTATTTCCATCTGTTCTAATAATAATTAAAAAATTTTTATCTTTTCTTGCAGTAACTGCGTCTTTAATTTTTTTAACCATTTGCTCTTTTGAAATAAGTTCTTTATTATCAAGGTGTCCACATCTTTTTTCATCAACCTGGTCTTCCAAATGGCATCCTGAAAGTCCTAAATTTTCTAGAGTGCTTATAGTTTTTTTACAGTCCTTGAAGCCTGTATCTGCATCCACAATAGATGGTATATCTGTAACTTTTGCTATTTGTTCAGATCGATATCCTACATGCCTTAATGTAGTTAAACCTATATCTGGAATTCCAAGATCATTGGACATTACCCCACCAGATATATAAACACCGTCAAATCCAATTTCAGCAATTAGTTTTGCACACAGAGGATTGTAAGCCCCTGGAAATCTTAAAAGTTTTTTAGAATTCAAAAGTTTTTTTAAATCTGATCTTTTTTCAAGGACTGTTTTTTTTGTAAAATGCATTAATATTTTATATTAGACCAAAGAAAAAAAATCAAAGATTATTTAATTAATATAAATATACCAGTCAAAACTAATGCAATTGCGAGCAAATATTCAATAACTTTTTTTGTATTGTTATTTTTAATAAAAGTTTTTAAACCATTTCCAAAAATTGCCCATAAACTAATAGTGGGAAAACATATTAGAGCAGCAGTTAAAGTCACAAACAAAATTCCCACGAATAAATTTTCCTCGGTTGGAAAAAAGCCAGAGGCTACAGTTATTGCTATTGACCAAGCTTTTGGATTAATAAATTGAAAAAGAGATGCCTCATAAAATTTGAGCGGTCTACCACTGTCTTTTTCAACTAAATTGAATGAGCCAATCATCTTCCATCCCAAAAATAATAAATATGAAAAGCAAAGTATTTTCATGTAGAACTGTATCTCTGGAAATTTTATAAAAATACTTCCTAGCCCCATACAAGTTAAACCGATTTGTAGAATGTGACCTAAAGGAATTCCAATTAAATGAGGAAGTGTTCTTATAAAACCAAATTTCATTCCAGAAGTTGTAAGCATGGCATTATTAGGTCCAGGAGTTATAAACATAGTAAAATAAAATACAGATAATGCTGACAATAATGAAAAAGAGATCATAATAACTTCTCAATAATTTCTCTCAAAAAATGAAAATTTTTAATTTTAAAATCGTGCCTAATTTCATAAATATTTTTTTCGGTATATCCATCTTCCACAAGAACAAAAGGTAATTGAGCATTATAAGATGCCTCCGAGTCTACTTCACTATCACCAATCATGACACTCTTTGCTCTTTCACCCCCAACAATATCAATTACATTTGTTAAATGTCTTGGATCGGGTTTATTAAAATCAAAAGTATCTGAGCCAGCAATAAAATCAAAATATTTTGATAAATTTAATTTTCTTATAAGGTCTTTTGATAAAGCTTCTTGCTTATTTGTACATATTGATAATGAAACATTAATTGATTTAGCCCAATCAAGAAAATTTATCAAACCTTCTTTTGGTTTACTCTCTTTATTTATATTTTTGCTGTAAAAATCTAAAAATTCCTCTGTCATTTTTTTTTTTAATTCTTTATCTTTAATCTCCTCTTTAAAGGACCGTTGCATCATAATCCAAGCACCTTTACCAGCCAGTTTTTTTATATCGTTAAGATTTTTTTCTTTGTGACCAAATTTTTTCATGACGTGGTTATGGGCTGCCATTAAATCTCCGGCAGTTTCGATAATAGTGCCATCAAGATCGAATAAAATTGTAAATTTTTGACTCATTTTCTAAAGTTTTAAAACGAAATATTTTGTGAGTTATTTCAGAAACAATTCTAATGTAAAGAGAATTTTTAGTATAACAAATATAAAAATGAAAAATTTAGAAAAAAGAACTGCTTTACAAGATAAATTGAGAAGACAAGTATTAAAAAAAGGTATTAACTTAATTAGTCCAGAGACGACATTTTTATCAAAAGATACTTCATATGGTAAAAATATTACAATAGAACCATTTGTTGTTATAGGAGAGAAAGTAAATATTGGAAATAATGTTATAATAAAATCGTTTTCGTATATTGAAAAAACTACGATAAAAAATAATATTTCTATTGGCCCATATTCAAGATTAAGACCAGGCACTAAAATCAAATCAGGATCAAAAGTTGGAAATTTTGTAGAGATAAAAAATTCCGTTATGGAACCTTATAGTAAAGTAAATCATTTAGCTTACATAGGCGATACATTAGTTGGAGAAAAATCAAACATTGGAGCTGGTACGATTACATGTAATTTTGATGGGGTAAATAAAAATAAGACTAAAATAGGAAAAAAAGTTTTTATTGGCTCAAATTCATCTTTAGTTGCACCACTAACTATTGGAAATAACTCTACAATTGGAGCAGGTTCAGTAATAACAAAAAATGTTTTAAGTAATTCATTGTCGTTAACAAGATCAAATCAAATTGAAAAGAAAAATTATAAAAGGAAAAAAAAATAATGTGTGGGATTATAGGGATAGCTAGCAATAAGTCTGTTACTTCAAATATAATTAATTCGTTGAAAAGGCTTGAGTATAGAGGTTACGACTCTTCGGGAGTAGCTACTATATACAATAACAATATAAATGAAAAAAAATGTCCAGGAAGAGTAGTGGAACTAGAAAAAATATTATTTAATTCACCCTCAAACGGAAATGTTGGAATTGGACATGTTAGATGGGCGACACACGGTTTGCCAAACAGAATAAATGCACACCCCCATTCTTCTGAAGTTGTATCAGTTGTTCATAACGGAATTATAGAAAATTCTCACAATTTAAAAAAAAATCTTGAAAATGACGGTTATAAATTTAAATCTCAAACTGATACAGAGGTTATAACTTTATTATTAACAAAATTTTTAAAAAAATTTAGTCCTCTGGATGCAGTTTTCAAAACCCTAGAAAAGTTGACTGGGAGTTTTGCTTTAGGAATATTATTCAAAGAACACCAAAATATTATAATCGGAGCTAGAAGAGGAAGCCCATTGGCCGTAGGCTATTCAAATAATGAAAATTATTTAGGTTCAGATTCATATGCTCTTAAATCAATGACAAATAAAATATCATATCTTGATGATGGCGATGTTTGTGTTTTAACCAAAGATCAGATTGATTTTTACGACCACGAAAAGATTAAAAAAAATAAAAAAATTTTAATTCTTTCCGAAGACAAAAATGAGACTAAATTAGGAGATTACAAAAATTATATGTCAAAAGAAATTTTTGAACAACCATTTACTTCGTCAAATTGTATTAACGAATATATTGACAAAATTAGAAATGATATTAACATTATTGATTTCCCAATAAATCCCAAAGAACTAGACAAAATAATACTTATAGGTTGTGGTACAGCCTACCATTCCTGTTTGGTGGCTAAATATTGGTTGGAAGAATTAACTGATTTAAATGTTGATGCAGATATAGCTTCAGAATTTAGATATCGAAACGTAAAATTTAATAAAAATAATCTTTATGTATTTATATCACAATCTGGTGAAACTGCTGATACAGCAGCGGCACTTGAGATTTGTAAAAAAAATAATGTAAAAACATGTTCTATAATCAATGTTATTGAAAGCACAATAGCAAGATCTTCAGATTGGGTATTGCCTATTCACGCTGGTCCAGAAATTGGCGTTGCATCGACAAAAGCTTTTACTGGTCAATTGTTAGTTATGTATATTTTAATACTAAAAATTGCTGAGATAAGAAAAAATATTGATAGAAAAATCTTTTTAGAAAAAATAAATAATCTTAAAAAATTACCAGATCTTTTAAAAAAGAGTTTAAAATCGGAGGATAAAATTCAAATTTTTGCTAAAGATTTTATTGATGCAAAAGGATCAATGTTTTTAGGTAGAGGATCCTCTTTTCCGATTGCACTAGAGGGAGCCTTAAAATTAAAAGAATTATCATATTTGCACGCAGAGGGTTATCCAGCTGGTGAGATGAAGCATGGACCTTTAGCTCTTATAGAAGATGGTCTTCCAGTAATAGTTATTGCACCAAAAGATAAATATTTTGAAAAAACCATTTCTAACATGCAGGAAGTAATAGCTAGAGGAGGCAAAGTTTTGCTAATAACAGATAAGCAAAATGATGTTATTAATGAGAATGTAAGGTTTAAACTAGAGTTGCCGCACATTGAAAGTTTGTTAAATCCCTTTTTAACCACCATACCGCTTCAGTTATTAGCTTATCACGTAGCATTATTAAAAAAATGTGATATTGATAAACCTAGAAATCTTGCTAAATCTGTAACTGTTGAATAATTTGAACAATAAAATAAACAGTTTAGACCTTCTAAGGGGTATCGCAGGTTATGGAGTTGCTATTACACATTACCTTTATTTTGTTAAAAACAAAATTTACTTTGAATATTATTCGTACATATTTGTTGAAATTTTCTTTATTTTAAGTGGTTTTGTTTTATTTAAACAACTTAATAAAGTTTATAATGATAAAAAAAATTTAAAAATTTTTTATTTAAGAAGATGGTTTAGAACTATACCGCTATACTTAGTTGCTCTGGCGTTTTTTACAGTTATTACAAATTCTTATAATTTAGATTTTATTAAATACGTTTTTTTTATACAAAAAATAATACCTGAGTTTGTTCAAAAAGACTATTTTATGGTAGCGTGGTCATTATCAATTGAAGAAATATTTTACTTAGTGTTTCCTCTATATCTAATATCATTAAGTAGGTTTAATTTAAGTAAAATTACAGTATTTTTTATTATATTTTTTATAATTTTAAAGGTTGTGTCTTTTGAAAATTTTAGTGCAAACTTTTTAAGAACAGGCAGTATATTGCGCCTAGATGCTATTGCGCTTGGTTTTCTTGTAGCATTACACCATGATAAATTTCTTAAGTATAAAAATTCTATTTTTCTAATTTTTACCCTATCTGGATTAACAATATTTAATTTAAATCTAATTCCATTAGGTGATAACTTACAAATGTTAATTTTTATCTTTTTATCTGAAATATTTTCTGTGTTTATATTATTATTCTTTATAAATTTAAATTCATTTTTAAAAAACCCATATATAATAAAATTATGTAACGTTGTTGCTTCACAAACGTACTCAGTTTATCTGTTTCATTTAATTGTTATGCACTTATTCCTATTGATCAATTCCACTTATATAAATAATATTTTTTCTTATTTAATATGTTTATTTTTATTATCATCAATAGTGTACAAATATTTAGAGTTACCAATATTAAAACGAAGACCAAGTTATGAAATTAATTAGAAATATTTTAGTTAAACAAAAAAGCTGGTTACCAGCTTTATTAATTATAATACTAATTATTATTATCTTAGCAGTAATCGGAAAAATTAATCCAATGATTTTTCAATATAATTCTTAAATTATTTTTTTTTAAGATAATTATAAACAATCTCGTGACCTTTTTTAGATAAATGAGTTGGGTCGAATTTTATAAATAAATCTATATTTTCAGAACAGAATGACCCAGTAAAATCATAAAAATTTATTTTATTTATCTTAAATACTTCCGATAATTTTTTTTGAGGTGTTAAATTCTTTTGATTGCAATTTTTTTTTATTTGATAGTTATAGGGAGTTATCAAAAAAACTACTCTGGAGTTTTTATTTGCTATATAATTTGTAATTTTTAATATGTCATCACTAAATTGATTTATTAAAGATTTTTCTTTGTAAAGATATTCAGATGCATCGTAATATCTTTTAATTGGATTAGTAGTTACGCTGACTAACCATATGTAAGAGTAGAGCCTAGATCTTAAAAAAATGTTAATTTTATTCAAAATTTTGATATCTCGTATACTTTGAAATTTTTTATTTAAAACCTCAGATTTAATATTTTGATTCTTATAAAATTTTATATCATCAAAGTTTAAAAAAATGTAAAACTGGTTTTCTTCAAAGTTTTCAGTAAAAAATTTAACATCATTAAAATAATCATTTAAATTATTTCCTGGTCTCGAAGAATTAAAAACATTATGAGTTGTCTTATACTTTCTTAACTTTCCCGCAAAAGTGTTCACTTCCTTAACGCCTGGGCCAAAAACAAAACTATCACCTATCAATATAATATTTTTATTTTTTGAGTTATATTTATAATTAATTTGTGGAACTCTAAAACCATATTCGTCTGTAAAAAATTTAATTCCAAATGCTTTACCCTCTATATTTTTGTTGTTGAAAAAATAGTACTCAGACATTCCTCTCAAACTACTTAAGTTAAAAACTCTTAAGAAAATTTCAAATATTAAGAAAAATGAAATTATTAATATAAAATTGATTAAAATAATTTTTTTCATTTTATTTTTCTTTATAATACTGTATATCTTACATAGACTACAGGTTGAAAATGAAAAAATGGGAATTAAATAGCTGGAAAAAATTAACGGCAAAGCATTTGCCGAAATATCAAGATCAGGAAGAACTTGATTTGGTATTAAGCAAAGTAAGCAAGTATCCACCATTAGTTTTTGCAGGAGAATCTAGATCTTTAAAAAAAGCCTTGGCGAAAGTAGTCGAGGGAGAAGCTTTTTTACTTCAGGGAGGAGATTGTGCTGAGAGTTTTGCTGAATTTCATCCGGATAATATTAGAGATACTTTTAAAGTAATTTTACAAATGTCTCTAGTTCTGACTGCATCGGCATCAGTTCCAGTTGTTAAAGTAGGAAGAATCGCTGGTCAATTCTCAAAACCGAGAAGCGCTCCAACTGAAAAAAAAGATGGAAAAGAATTACCTAGTTATCTAGGTGATAATATTAATGGAATGGAGTTTACAGAAAAGGCTAGAGTACCTGATGCAAAAAGATTGTTCAGAGCCTATTCTCAATCTGCATCAACTTTAAATTTATTAAGAGCTTTTTCACAAGGAGGTTTTGCTGATTTACGACAAGTACATTTATGGAATTTGGGTTTTATCAAAGACAAAACCAAAGGTAAGTATAGAGAAATCGAAGATAAAATTAGTAACGCCCTGGCTTTTATGGAAGCTTGTGGAATCAATTCTGATAACAATAGAAGATTAAGAACAGTAAATTTTTATACTTCTCACGAAGCTCTTTTATTGCCATTTGAAGAAGCTATGACAAGAATTGACTCAACAACAGGTGAGTATCATGACACATCTGCTCATTTAGTTTGGATTGGAGATAGAACGAGACAACCTGATGGCGCGCACGTAGAATTTTGTAGAGGTATTAAAAATCCACTAGGGTTGAAATGTGGTCCATCTTTAAAACCTGAGGAACTTATAAAGCTTTGTAATATTCTTAATCCAGATAATGAACCAGGTAGGATGACTCTAATTTCTAGGTTTGGCTCGGATAATGTCGAAAAATTTCTACCAAAACTTATTAAGTCAATTAAGAAAGAGGGTTTAAACGTAATATGGTCTTGCGACCCTATGCATGGCAACACAATAAAAGCAGCAACAGGTTTTAAAACAAGAACATTTGATAGTGTTTTAAAAGAAGTAAAAAATTTTTTTTCAGTGCATCAGGCAGAGGGCACTTATGCAGGAGGTCTACATATAGAAATGACCGGTCAAGATGTCACTGAGTGCACAGGCGGTGCACAAAAAATATCAGAAAAAGACTTATCAAATAGATATAGAACGCATTGTGATCCAAGACTAAACGCAGATCAGGCTTTAGAGCTTGCATTTCTAATTTCTGATGAAATTAAGAAAAACTCAAAAATATCAAATAAAATTATTCAAGCCGCGTCTTAATAATTATTGTAATTATTGAGACTTAACCTTAAAAGGGAGGTAGGTATTAATTATGGATGTTAAAAAAAGAGCAAAAATTATAATTGATTGGATAAACAATTATTGTGACTCCTCTTCCTATAGACCTAAATCTTTAATTGTAGGTATTTCAGGAGGAATAGACTCATCCGTAGTAAGCACTTTATGCGCAAGCACTGGTAGGAAAACAATTGTGTTAACAATGCCAATAAAACAAATAAAATCTCAACATGATTTAAGTTTGAAACATGCCCATTGGTTAAAAGAAAAGTATAAAAATGTAGAACACCATTTGTTAGAGATGGATAAAATCTTTAGCTCCTTTTCAAAAGTTTTGAGTAATTTTAATAATGAACACGGATATGCAAATTCTAGAGCAAGATTAAGGATGGCAACCCTTTATCAAGTTGCAGCCGCAAATTCTGGAATAGTAGTTGGGACTGGAAATAAAGTAGAGGATTTTGGTGTAGGCTTTTATACTAAATATGGAGATGGCGGTGTAGATATCTCACCAATAGCTGATTGTAAGAAAACCCAAGTTTGGGAACTCGGAAAACATTTAGGTATTTTAAATGAAATTATTGAAGCTTCACCAACCGATGGGCTATGGGATGATGGGAGAAATGATGTTCAGCAACTTGGCATGAGTTATGAGGAGCTTGAGAAGGCGATGGTAAACAAAAAAGATCCTAAACATGAAAAATATTTAGAAATTAGAAAAAAGAATTTACACAAAATGAATCCTATACCAGTTTGCAAATTTAATGAGTAAACTCCAATTAACAAATTCATATTCAAGAAAAAAAGAAATTTTTAAACCACTTAATTTAAATCAAATTTCTTTGTACGCTTGTGGTCCAACTGTTTATGACAAACCTCACGTTGGAAATGCGAGAGCTTTAGTTGTTTTTGACCTTCTTTATAGAATTTTAATAGAGTTGTATGGAAAATCTAAAGTTACTTACATTAGAAATATAACTGATATTGATGATAAAATAATTGAGTCAGCAAAAAGTAAAAAAATATCAATCTCTGAACTTACAAGTTCAATAACAAAAGAATTCAAATCAAATTGTGCCTCATTATTTTGTATTGATCCATCTTTTGAACCTAAAGCAACTGAACATATAAAAGAAATGATTTCAATGGTAGAAAATCTTTTAAAAGTCAAAGCAGCTTACGAAAAAAATAGCCATGTATATTTTTCAGTTTCATCATTTAAAAATTACGGAAAACTATCAAATAAAAAAATTGACGATTTAAAAGCTGGAGCAAGAATAGAAGTTTCTGATCAAAAAAAAGATCCTTTAGATTTTGTTTTGTGGAAACCTTCAAAAACAGATGAGCCAGGTTGGTCATCACCCTGGGGGAGAGGAAGACCAGGATGGCATCTGGAATGTTCAGCAATGAGTGAAAAATATTTGGGAAAAAAATTCGACATACATGGTGGAGGATTAGATTTAATTTTTCCTCATCATGAAAATGAAATTGCACAGTCATGTGTTAATAATAATACAGATAAATTTGCAAATTTTTGGGTTCACAATGGATTTGTAACATTTAACAAAGAAAAGATGTCTAAATCTGTAGGAAACATTTCAACAATTGAAGATGCAAATAAAAAATATTCTGGCCAAGTTGTAAGATTAGCTCTATTAAGCGCCCATTATAAACAACCATTGGATTGGAATGATAATTTATTAATTGAAAAATCCAAAACTTTAGACAAATGGTATTCAATGTATTCAACAAATTACAGTGATAAAACACCGGATTGTTTTAATATTTTATTAGATGACATGAATACTCCTATGTATATATCCAAGTTACATGAATTATTTAACCAGTCAGTTAAAAATAAGGATAAAAAAAAAGAATTTAATAAAGCATGTAGATTAATTGGTTTATTTCAAGAGACAGTTTCCTCTAGGGACATTTTTAAGAAAAGTAAAATTAAAATGTCAAAAGAGACAATCTTAGCTAAGATAAATGATCGTGACATTGCCAAGAAAAATCAAAACTATAAATTAGCTGATAAAATTAGAGATGAGTTAAATAAACAAGGTATTGATATTAAAGACGAAAAGGGTAAAACAACATGGGATTATAAATGAGTAAAGAAAAACTATATATATTTGATACTACATTAAGAGATGGTGCTCAAACAGAGGGAGTAAATTTTTCTTTAGAAGATAAAAATAAAATAGCTACAGCGCTTTCTGATCTTGGAATAGATTACCTCGAGGGAGGTTGGCCAGGAGCAAACACATTAGATACAAATTTTTTTAATGATCCACCAAAATTAAAAAAAACAATTTTAACAGCTTTCGGTATGACAAAAAAAAGTGGCAGAAGTGCTCAAAATGACCCAGGGCTCTCTGCTATATTAAATTCTAATACAAAATCCGTTTGTTTAGTGGGTAAAACTTGGGATTTTCATGTTGATAAAGCTTTAGGAATATCAAAAAAAGAAAACTTATTAAACATCAAAGAAACAGCAAAATTATTTGTAAAAAAGAAAAAAGAATTCATATTTGATGCAGAACATTTTTTTGATGGATTTAAAAGCAATCCTAAATATGCGTTAGAATGTTTAAAAATAGCCTTCGACGAGGGGGCTAGATGGATTGTTCTCTGCGACACTAACGGAGGCACACTTCCACATGAAGTTGGAGAAATCGTAAGTAAAATTACTAAAAAAATTCCTGGAAAAAATTTAGGTATTCATGCACATAATGATACAGAAAATGCAGTTGCAAACTCATTAACTGCTGTAATATCTGGTGCTCGTCAAATTCAAGGAACTATTAACGGTTTAGGAGAAAGGTGCGGAAATGCTAATCTGGTATCAATAATTCCAACCTTGGTTCTAAAAGATACTTTCTCCAAAAAATTTAATATCAATATTTCTAAAGAGAAGATGAAAACTTTGACTGATTGTTCAAGACTATTGGACGAAATTCTTAATAGAAAATCCAACAAGCATTCAGCTTACGTTGGTGCATCAGCATTTGCTCATAAGGGTGGACTACATGTATCAGCAGTAACAAAAGATCCAAAAACCTATGAACATATAAATCCTAGCATAGTGGGTAATTTCAGAAACATTGTAATTTCAAATCAATCAGGGAAATCAAACATTTTGTCTAGATTAGAAAAATACGGAATTAAAATAAACAAAAACGATCCAAAGATCCAAAGTTTACTTAATGAAGTAAAGGACAGAGAATTTGCTGGATACTCTTACGATGGAGCTGATGCATCTTTTGAACTTTTAGCAAGAAGATTGCTAGGTGAAATACCGAAATATCTAACAATTTCAAAATATGATGTTTCTGTAAAAAGAAATTCCAAAGATGAAATCAATTCTTTTGCAAAGGCTCACATAGTAGTAGATGGTAAAGAAATTATTTGCGAAGGCTCTGGAAATGGACCTGTAAATGCGCTGGACAACGCAATAAGATCTAATGTGGATAAAGTAGGAAAATACTCTAAATATTTGAGAGACTTAAAGTTAGTTGATTATAAAGTAAGAATTTTAAATACTGGAACCAACGCAACAACTAGAGTTTCAATAGAGAGCACTGACAAACAAGGTAAGAACTGGTTCACGATAGGTGTTTCACCAAATATTATTGATGCATCTTTTAAAGCTCTAATAGATAGTTTAGACTATAAGCTTTACAAGGAAAAAGCACCTGCTAATGATTAAGAGCATAGGGTTTATTTTAGTAAAAACCCAATTGCCAGAAAACATAGGCTTTTCAGCTAGAGCTTTAAAAAATTTTAATTTTTCTAAATTGGATATAATTTCACCAAAAAAAGGATGGCCAAACAAAAAAGCACTCGCTACCTCGGTCAATGCAAAAGATATACTTGAAAAAAGCAAATTTTACTCAAATTTAGAGGATGCTATAAATAAATATGATATTGTATATGCTTCGTCAGCTAGAAGAAGAGATATTAACAAAAAACATTTATCATTCGATAGGTTTATAAAAAGTGTAAAAAAAAATAAAAAAAGAAAAATAGGTATAATGTTTGGTCCTGAAGCATCGGGTTTATCAAATAAAGAAATATCTTATGCAAATTATATATTTAAAATACCAGTTAATAAAAAGTTCCAATCTATTAATTTATCTCATAGTTTAATAATTATATGCTATGAATTGTTTAGAAATTTAAATCGCAAAAATTTAGATAATGATAAAAAACTAGATAAAATAATTAATAAAAAAAAACTACACATTTTTATGAATTTTCTTGAGAATAAACTTGTAAAAAAAGGCTTTTTTTCTCCAATTGAGAAAAAAAATGCCATGTTGACAAATTTAAGAAATATATTTGGAAGAATGGAGTTGAGTGATAAAGAATTGAGGATTTTAAGTAGTGTTTTAAGCGAACTATAAGAACATTTGACAATTTTTTAATAAAGACTATAAACGGATTTTTTATGACAAAAAGACTTAAAACAAAACATAAAGTTGATAGAAGGCTAAAAGCCAATTTATGGGGCAGGCCAAAAAGTCCGTTTAACGCAAGAGCATATCCACCTGGTCAGCATGGACAAAATAAAAAAGGCAAACCAACTGATTTTGGTATTCAATTACAAGCTAAACAAAAACTCAAAGCTTATTACGGAAACATAAATGAGAGACAATTCAGAAATATTTATAGAAAAGCTTTATCAAAAAGAGGAGATACAACAGAAAATTTAATAGCTTTACTTGAGAGAAGATTAGATACTGTCATTTATAGAGCAAAATTTTCTCCAACAGTATTCGGAGCGCGTCAACTTATTAATCATGGCCACATTAGAGTTAACAAAAAAAAAGTAAACATCTCAAGTTACCTAGTAAAAGACACAGATATTATTGAACTTAGGGAAAAATCAAAAAAATTAAATGTAATTGATGGGTCAATTCAAAGTAAAGAAAGAGACATCCCAGAATATATACAAATGGATACAAAAGCTAAGTCCGTTAAATTAGTAAGGGTCCCTAAATTTTCTGAAGTACCATATCCTGTAATTATGGAACCCAATTTAGTAATTGAATATTATTCTAGATAATAGATTTTGATACAAAGAACCTCATTAAATAAAATAGAAAAAAAATTAAGTGAAAATTCTAAATGGAAAATTTTAGATGTTGGATGTGGTTTTACAGCTAATAAATTTGCCACGACAATTGCCGATATTCTTGATCTAAGAGACTTTTACAAAGAAAAAAATTTTATTAAAATTGAAGATAAAAAACTTCCTTTTGAAGATAATTCTTTTGATTTTGTAATTGCTAGTCATGTTATTGAACATATAGATGATTTTTCTTTTTTCCTAAATGAAATTCAAAGAGTTTCTAAAAAAGGTTATATTGAATTACCAACAAGATTGGGAGATAACCTTGTTTTTGAAAATCAAAAGGAGCACTTGTGGTGGTTTACATTTGATGATCAAGATAAATTACTAATAGCAGAGAAAAAAAAACAATTTCTTGAGCCGTTTATGTCAGTTGCTACAGCAAAAAAAATTTCAGATAATTTTAGAGAAAGTTTTGTATTAGAGTTATATTGGGAGAATAGCATTGAATTCACCATAAATGACAATACAGATCAAAAAATAAAAAAGTTATCATTCCTAACGATTGTAAAGAAATTTTTTAGTAAAAAAATAAGAAGACTTTTAAGAAATTAATTCAGTAAAGACTTTTCTCTCAATAATTTTTTTAACTCTCCATTATCAAACATTTCTTTTACAATGTCGCAACCACCTATAAATTCACCTTTAATATAGAGTTGAGGAATTGTTGGCCAATCACTAAATTTTTTAATTCCTTGTCGTAAACCTTCATCCTCTAAAACATTTATTCCTATAAATTTTACACCTAAATGTTTTAATACATTTGATACAGCCATTGAGAAACCGCATTGTGGTGACTCCGGAGTACCCTTCATAAAAAGACATATATTATTATCATTTACAAAATTTTTTATTTTTTCATCTATACTCATATTATTTTTCTATCGTAGTTAACGCTAACGCATGTAGTTCATTTCCCATTTTACCTTTTAAAGATTTATAAACAAGCTTATGTTGTTCTATTTTACTTAAACCTGAAAAAGATTTAGATTTTATAATAGCTGAGTAATGATTATTATCTCCCATCAAATCTTTAATTTCCACAGAAGCGTCAGGAATTGACTGAATTATAAGTTTTTTTATTTCATCAATTGGTAGAGGCATTGAATTCTTTATACCACTTTGAATTAATTTTATAAAGTTCATTTACTTTTATTTTTGTCTCACCCACAATTTCAAAAAAATCTTTTTGAGTTTTACCAACTATTTCAAAGAAAACGTCATTTTCCTTTAAAATTTTTTCCACTATGGCAGACTTGTCGTCATCAATTTCAATTAAATACCTTCCTTGATCCTCTCCAAAAAAATATTCAAAAATATTTTTAAGTCTTTTAGGTTTAATAATGTTAACACCAATTGATGAGCTAATAGACATCTCAGCTAACGCTATAATTAAACCACCAGATGACACATCGTGTGCAGATCTTAAAAGATTTTTATTTATTAATTTAATAATAGTATCCCCATTATTTTTTTCATTTTTTAAATTTACTTCAGGAGGAGGGCCATCAAATTTTTCACAGAATTCCGTAAAAAGAGCACTTTGGTATAAGTGCCCAAAAGTTTTTCCTATTAAAATAATTTTATTGCCAATCTTTTTAAAACTGTGGTTTAAAGATGAATTCACATTTTTAATTAAACCAATTCCACCAATTACTGGAGTTGGAAAAATATTTTTTTTATTTGTTCCATTGTAAAAAGATACATTTCCAGAAACTATTGGAAAATCTAAGTACTCACAAGCTTCCTTCATGCCTTGAATAGTTTCAGCAAACTCACCCATTATTTCTTCGTTTTCAGGATTGCCAAAATTTAGACAATTAGTTATGGCCAAAGGTCTTGATCCAGCACAAATCAGATTTCTCCAATTTTCGCATACGATTTGTTTCCCCCCGGTAAGAGGATGAGCTTTAGAATAATTAGAGGAAGAGTCTACAGTTATAGCTACTGCTTTGTTTTTTTTGTGAATTCTGACAATAGCTGAGTCTGATCCTGATCTTTGAATCGTATCACCCATTACCATTTGATCATATTGATTAGTTACCCATTTTTTATTTGAAAAATTTGGAGATGATAAAATTTTTAAAAAAGATTCTTCTAACTTAATTTTTTTTAATTCCTCTTTTTTTGATTCTTTATTAGGTAGATTAATCTTTTTCCACTTTCTATCATACACCGGGGCTTGAGACGACAATGCTTCTATCGGCAGATCAGCAACTTTCTTTCCTTTATAATTTAAAATTAAGTTTTTATTTTTTACAGTTTTTCCAATTACAATAAAATCTAAATCCCATTTTGCAAATATTTTTTGTGCATGGGAGGTTTTATTATCATTGATAATTAGTAACATTCTTTCTTGACTCTCTGAAAGCATCATTTCATATGGAGTCATGTTATTTTCCCTACAAGGCACTAAATCTAAATTTATTTCCATTCCTAAATTTCCTTTAAATGCCATTTCAACACTCGATGAAGTTAATCCAGCCGCACCCATGTCTTGAATAGAAATTATTGAATTGTCTTTCATTAGCTCTAAACAAGCTTCCATTAAAAGTTTTTCTGTGAAAGGGTCTCCAACTTGAACTGTTGGTTTTTTATCTTCAGATTTTTCATCAAATTCAGCTGAGGCCATTGAAGCACCATGAATACCATCTCTACCAGTTTTTGAACCAACATAAACAACCGCTTTATCTAATCCTTTTGCTTTTGAATAAAATATTTTATTTTTTTTTGCGTGACCTACAGCCATTGCGTTTACTAAAATGTTTTCATTATAAGTTTTATTGAATTTTATTTCACCTCCAACAGTTGGAATACCTATACAGTTTCCATATCCTCCTATTCCAGCAACCACGCCATTTAATAAATTTTTTGTCTTCATGTTAGTCGGCTCACCAAAATGTATTGAGTTTAATAAAGCTATTGGTCGAGCTCCCATAGTAAAAACATCCCTTAAAATTCCTCCTACTCCTGTAGCTGCTCCTTGATAAGGTTCAATGTATGAAGGATGATTATGACTCTCAATCTTAAAAATGATAGCATCATCATCACCGATATCTATTACACCAGCATTTTCACCAGGTCCTTGAATCACATATTTATTTTTTGTTGGTAATGTTTTGAGGTGTTTTTTTGATGATTTATAAGAACAATGTTCGTTCCACATTGCAGAAAATATCCCTAACTCAAGAATGTTAGGTTCTCGAGAAAGAAGTTTTTTAATTTTATCATATTCCTCAATTGTAAGACCATGTTTTTTTATAATTTTATCGGTAATTTTCATTATTTTATTAAACTAGAAAACAAATTAATACCATCATCATTAGAAATCATACTATCTATCATTCTTTCAGGATGAGGCATCATTCCTAATATATTTCTCTCATAGTTTAAAATTCCAGCTATATTTCCTAACGATCCATTAGGATTAAATTTATTATCAACAACCCCATCTTCACTGCAGTATTTAAAAACTATTAATCTATTATCTTCCAACTCCTTTAAATGATTTTGATTAGTGAAATAATTTCCTTCGTTATGAGCTATATTCAATTTTAATATCTGCTCAGACTTATAATTTTTACAAAACACATTTTTATTATCAATAACTTTGATATGAATATCTTTTGACAAAAACTTTAATTTTTCATTTCTCAAAAGTGCACCCTTTAACAAACCAGTTTCAATTAAAATTTGAAATCCATTACATATACCAAGTATTAAACATCCTTTTTTTGCTGCTTTTATTACTTCATTTAATATATTTGATTTAGCAGCTATTGCTCCAGACCTTAGATAGTCGCCATAAGAAAATCCTCCCGGAATAACAATTAAATCTGATTTAGGCAATTCGGTTTCTTTATGCCAGACCATATTATTTTTAAATTGTAATTTCTCTAATGCCACAGCAACGTCACGGTCACAATTTGATCCAGGAAATACGATTACAGAAGAATTCATTTAAATTTTATTTATTTTAAAATCTTCAATTATTGAGTTTACAAGTAATTTTTTACACATCTCTTCAACTTTTGCTTTTGCTTGATCTTCATCACTCTCATCTATTTCTATTTCAATAAATTTACCTTGGCGAAGATTTTTTACAGATTTCATCCCCATGTTTTGTAAAGTTTGTAAAATTACCTTTCCTTGAGGATCAAGGACGTCTTTTTTTAAAGTTACTGTTACTGATAATCTCAATTTATTTTTTCTTAAATTTTATTGAAAGTTTCTTGTTGAAATTTACTTCTTTAATGTTTGTTTCTTCAGGCATTATGCCCAATCTTCTAGCTACCTCTTGATAAGCTTCTATTATATTGCCTAAATCTTTTCTAAATCTATCTTTATCTAATTTTTTTTCAGTCTTTAAATCCCACAATCTACAAGTATCTGGGCTAATTTCATCTGCCAAAATAATTTCATTTTTATTTTTATTTTGGCTCCATGTTTTTCCATACTCTAATTTAAAATCTACGAGTTTTATTCCTATTGATCTAAAAATTCCTGACAAAATATCATTTATTCTTAAAGATATCTTATCAATATGACTTATTTCATTTTCAGATGCCCAATTAAAATTAAAGATATGTTCTTTTGAAATTATTGGATCGTTAAGCTCATCATTTTTAAGACAATACTCCAAAAGAGGTTTATCCAAAACTGTTCCCTCAGTTACACCCAATCTTTTTGTTAAAGAGCCTGTTGCAATATTTCTAATTATAAATTCTATAGGGAATATTTCTGCTTTTTTAATTAATTGCTCTCTCATATTTAATCTTTTAATAAGATGAGTTTTAATTCCACAATCATTTAGATTTGTGAGTATATATTCTGAAATTCTGTTATTCAAAACTCCTTTACCTTCAACCTTAGCTTTTTTAAGATTATTGAAAGCTGTAGCATCATCTTTGAAATGTTGAATTAAAATACTTTTATCAGAGGTCTCGTATAGTATTTTTGCTTTTCCCTCATATATTTTTTTTCTTTTATTCATTATTTAATCTTTTAAACCTCTTTTAAAAATTATATTAATTTTTTTGGTATGATAATCATAATTAAATAGCTTTTTTAATTTATTAACAGGTATTTTGCTCGTAATTAACTTATCCTCGCAAAGAATTTTATAAAAACTAATATTATTGTTCCAACTCTTCATAGTTTTATTTTGTACTAAAGAATAAGCTTTTTCTCTGGACATACCTTTTTTAGTTAATTCCAACATTATTCTTTGAGAGTAAAATAAACCTTTAGATAATTCTAAATTTTTTAACATATTTTTTGGAAAAATATTTAAATTTTTTACTACTTTTTCTAAACGCGCTAAGGCAAAATCTAAAGCAATAGTAGCATCTGGTCCAATATTTCTCTCAACCGCCGAATGTGAAATATCTCTTTCGTGCCACAAAACTATATTTTCTAGAGCAGGTGCAACAGAAGATCTGATTAATCTAGACAGTCCTGTCAAATTTTCACTTAGAATTGGATTTTTTTTATGTGGCATTGCAGATGACCCTTTTTGTTTTTTTTCAAAAAATTCCTCAACCTCTAAAACTTCTGTTCTTTGTAAATGTCTGATTTCGACAGCTAATCTTTCAACTGATGCAGCGATTATACCTAATGTTGAAAAATACTGAGCATGTCTATCACGAGGTATGATCTGAGTTGATATAGGCTCGGGTTTTAAATTTAACTTTTTTGAAACATAATCTTCAACTCTAGGATCTACATTTGCAAAAGTTCCCATTGCTCCTGATATCGAGCAGGTTGAAATTTCTTTAATTGAATTTTCTAGTCTTTTTTTATTCCTTACAAACTCCTGATAAAAAGTTAAAAGTTTGAAACCAAAAGTAATTGGTTCTGCATGAATACCATGACTTCTTCCAATGCAAATTGTATACTTATGTTTTATTGCCTTTTTTTTTATAGACCTTAGCAATATTTCAAGATCTCTTAGGATAATTTGTCCGGCTTGTTTCAATTGAAGATTATAGCAAGTATCTAAAACATCTGAAGAAGGCATTCCTTTATGTAGAAACTTACCATCACCACCTACCTTTTCTGATATTGATGTTAAAAATGCTATAACATCATGCTTCACCTTGTTTTCTATTTGTAAAATTCTTTTTATATTAATTTTTGCTTTAGACTTTATTTTTTTAGACACACCTCTTGGTATTGCATTAATTTTTTCCATAGCCTCCGCAGCAGCTAATTCAATTTTTAACCATAAAGAATATTTATTTTTATCTTCCCAAATAGATTTAATTTCTTTTCTGGAATATCTCTCAATCATATTTTATATGGAGGAAAATCTAAACCTTTGTCAGATAAAGTAAAAATTTCGTATCCATCTTTTTTTATACCAACAGTGTGTTCAAATTGTGCAGATAAAGTTTTATCTTTTGTTACAGCTGTCCACCCATCGTTTAAGGTTTTTGTTTCAAATTTACCTAAGTTAATCATTGGCTCAATTGTAAATATCATTCCTTCAGTTGTTTTAATACCTGTTCCTGGACTTCCATAATGTAAAATATTTGGATCTAAATGAAAAGATTGCCCAATACCATGGCCACAAAAATCTCTAACAACAGAAAATCCTTGAGTTTCGACGTGCTCTTGAATTGTTGAACCAATATCACCTAAAAATATTCCTTCTTTTAAAATTTTTATAGCCTTCATCATAGCCTCGTAAGTACTTTTAACTAATTTCATCGCTTTTACGGGCACATCTCCAACAAAAAACATTCTACTAGTATCACCATGCCAACCATCCTTAAAAGCAGTTACATCTACATTTACAATATCACCATCAGTTAAAATTTTATCAGATGGTATTCCATGACAAACAGTGTGATTGGGAGATGTGCAACAAGATTTTGGATATCCTCTGTAATAAAGTGGAGCTGAGTAAGCCCCATGATCGTTTATGAATTCGTAACATAATTTATCTATTTCGTTTGTAGATATCCCTGGTTTTATTATTTTACAAACTTCGTCTAATGCGCCTGAAGCAATTAATCCTGCAGCTCTTGTTTTTATAAAAGCATTTTTAAAATCTATTTTCATAATTTAGAAATTTTAAACACTTATTTATATCTATTCCTTTTGATGTAAATTTACAATCAAAGCAAACAATTTTAAGTTTTTTTTTTGTAGCTTCTGTTAATAATTCTGCATATTCTTTATCAATATCATTAGCTATTGAAAAAAATTCACAATCTTCTCTTTGAATTATGTAAACAATATAAATATCAAATCCTTTTTTTGAGGCATTTATCAATTCTTGTAAATGTTTAACTCCTCTCGAGGTTTTTGCATCTGGAAATTCTGCAATACCTTTCTTTCTCACTAAGGTTACATTTTTAATCTCAATGAATATTTTTTTTTTCTTACTTTCGATTAAAAAATCAAATCTTGTATTTTTACCAAATTTTTGCTCTCTTTTAATTTTTATTAATTTGCCAAATATTTTTATTTTATTGTCCTTAAGTGCCTCATGAAAAATATTATTAGTGATTAAAGTATTAATTCCGACTTTTGAATTTTGGGTTTTGATTATCTGGAGTGTATATTTTAGTTTTCTCTTAGGATTGTTATTTTTAGTAACCCAGACTTTATTTCCTTTTTTTAAAAGACCCATCATAGATCCAGTATTGGGACAATGAGCTGTAATGGTGATATTCTTAATTTTGATATCAACAAAAAAACGCTTGTATCTTTTTACTAAAGTACCTGGTATTAATTCACTCTCAAATTTCATATGAATTAATATGAAGAAAAAAACAAAAAAAGTAAATGCAGCTATTTTGATAATTGGTGATGAAATTTTATCAGGTAGAACACAAGATAAAAACGTCACATTTATTTCAAAATGGCTGAATGAAAGCTGTGGAATAAGTGTTGATGAGGTAAGAATTATTCAAGATAAAGAAAGAAATATTGTAGGCAATGTAAAAAAATTAAGTAAAAAATTTAATTACGTTTTTACGACAGGGGGGATTGGCCCAACTCATGATGATATAACTTCCAAATCTATATCAAAGGCATTTAACGTTAAATACGGTTTTAATAAAGAGGCGTATTTAATACTCGAAAAATATTACGGAAAAAAAGATTTTAATGACGGTAGAAAAAAAATGGCCAAATTACCCGCTACAGCAAAATTGATTTATAATCCGTCGAGTGCTGCGCCCGGTTTCAAAATTAAAAATGTTTTATGTTTACCAGGAGTTCCCTCTATACTAAAATCAATGATAGAGGATACGAAAAGATTCTTACGAAAAGGATCAAAAACTTACAGTAAAACAATCAATGTTCTGACTGTTGAGAGTAATATCGCAAGGAATTTACTCATCGTGCAAAATAAGTTTAAAAAAGATGTGTCAATTGGTAGTTATCCTTTTTTTAGACTCGGAAGAATTGGAGTTTCAATAGTTTTTAGGTCATCAAATAAAAAAAGATTAAAAAAATGTTTAAATATTTTAAAAAAAATTTTAAAAGAAAGAAAAATAAAAATATTTAATATTTCTAGAAAATAATATGAGAAAAGCCATTGTAACTTTATCAGATAAAAATTATTTTGAAATGACGGTTGAATTGATTAATTCAATTAGGAGATTTGAAAAAAGTAAAGATATTTCAATTTGTATATTAGACGCTGGTTTATTAGAAGAACAAAAAACAATTCTACAAAAAAAAGCTAAAGTGCAAAAAGCAAATTGGGATATTGAAATTCCATTTTACAAAAAAAAACATGAATGGTTAAAAAGTCAAATATCTAGAGCTTTTCTTCCAAATTATTTTCCAGAATATGAGAAATATCTCTGGATAGATGCTGACGCTTGGGTAAACTCTTGGGATTGTATTGATAATTATTTTAGTGCTTGTAATAATAATAAATTAGGGATTACACAATCTATTGGACCTGGATATAAAGTGCTTGCAAATGTTAAATGGTTATTTAAAAAGTTCGCTATTATTAATTCTCAAAACTACAAACATGCAGTAAATTCTGGTGTTAAAGAAGATGATGCTAGAAAACTAGCTTTCTCTCCACACTTAAATATAGGTGTTTTTTCTTTAGAAAAAAATTCATCTATTTGGAATATTTGGCAACAAAATTTAAAAAAAGTTCTACTTAAAGGTAGAATCTTTGGATCTGAGGGATTAGCTATAAATTTATCAGTTTACATAGATAAAGTAGAAACTGAATTTTTACCATTAAGTCACAATTGGATAGCTAGTAATTTACTTCCAATTTACGACAATAAAGAAAATATTTTTCGTGAACCTTATATTCCAAATAATAAAATAGGTATAATACATTTAGCCGGTGGTATTAAGGTTGGTGGAAAAGATATGCGAACGGACAAAGGTATTTTAATTGACATAAAAGATACTGAAGGGAAAATCATTAAAAAAAGCTTAAGGTATATTTAAAAAAAAATGAGAGTATTTTTAACTGGTGGAGCCGGGTATATAGGAAGTCATATCTGTAATTTGCTTATTGACAATGGGCACGAGGTGACAACTATTGATAATTTAAGTACTGGCAATAAAAAACTAATACCCAAGAAAGCTATACATATAAATTGTGATATTTCTGATGATAAAACTTTATCGACCTATCTTAAAGATAACAAATTTGACGTAGTTATGCATTTAGCTGCATTTACTAGAGTAGGAGAGTCTGTTAAAAATCCAAATAAATACAATAATAATAATTTTGAGAAAGCAAAAAAATTCATCAATATTTGTTTAAAAAATAAATTAAAAAAATTTATTTTATCATCAACAGGATCAGTTTATGGAAATACAGAAGGTTTTTCTAAAATTTCAGAGACTGAAAAAACAAGTCCAATAAATCCTTATTCGCAGTCAAAATTAAATCTCGAAAATTTTCTTTTAACAGAGTCGAAAAAAAATAAAGCTGACTGTATAATTCTTAGATATTTTAATGTCGCTGGCGCAGATTTGAGAAAAAGAACTGGCCTAACTTCCAACCCTGATAATTTAATTAAGGCCGTTTGTGAAGTGGCTTCGAAAAAAAGGGACAAACTAATTGTTCATGGTAATGATTATAACACTAAAGATGGGACCACTATCAGAGATTTTATTCACGTTTTAGATATTGCGGAAATACATATGATAGTTGCTAAAGAACTTATTCTTAAAAGCGAAAATGAAATTTATAATTGTGGTTATGGAAAGGGTATATCCGTGCAAGACGTGATTAATGAGATGAATAACTTGTTAAAAATAAAATTACCAGTAGAATTTGGGCCACGTCGAAAAGGAGATGCAAATTATTCTGTAGCAAATGCTGATAAATTCTCCAAAAGATTTAGCTGGCAACCAAAATTTAATGATTTAAAAGTGATACTTGAGAGCGCTCTAAATTGGGAAAAAAAAATTTAAATATGAGCAATATAGTAATAGCGCCAGCAATAGGTATGCCTCCTCAAGAAGTTATTTTGTTTTTATCATCATTAAGAAAATATTATAATGATGAAATACTGTTTTTTGTTAATAAAACTGATGTTGAATTAAAAAAGACATTGAAAAAATTTAATTGTGATTATAAAGAAGTCACTACTCACAAGCACGATATAATCATCAAAAGATATACTCTAGTTTTAGACTTTTTAAACAATCGAAAAGATATAAAAAATATTTTCTTTTGCGACAGTAGAGATATTTATTTTCAATCCAATCCTTTTGATTTTTCATATGAAGGATCTCTAAATTTTTTTTCTGAAGACACCCCAATACAAAACTGCAATATAAATTCAAATTGGATGCAAAAGACCCTAGGACCACAAATATTTGAAAAACTAAAAAAAAATTCTATTATTTGTTGTGGAACTGTGATTGGGAAAAAAGACGCGTTTCTTGAATATGCTAAGCAAATGAATTCAATGTCTAAAAAATATCCGTATAAAAAAAGATTAAAATTTTTATTAACCTTTAGGAGAGACAAAGAAGGCAGAGGCTGTGATCAATCTTATGCAGCATATCTAATTTATAATAATATTTTAAAGGATTTTAAAACTTATGGAAATAAAGTAGGGCCCTTCGCTACAGTATATCACCTTGATAAAATTAATTTTAATAAAGACAATGTGCTTTTGAATGAAAATGCTAAGCCATATATTTTAGTTCATCAATATGATAAAAAATGGAATATATTTAAAGACAAGGTAGAGCTTTTAAAAAAAAAAAATGAATATCAAAATTTAAAATGAAACTTACAAGAGTAGGAAATAAGTCCAAAGAAATTCCAGTTATAATTAATGATAAAAATGAGTACAAAGATTTATCTTCAATAATCAAAGATTTTGATACAGAAACTTTAAACTTTGAAACCATAGAAAAATTGAAAAAAACAAATATAGATAACCTTCCAACGATCAGTGAAAATATAAGAGTGGGACCATTTATAAAAAATCCTTCCAAGTATATTGGCATTGGTTTGAATTATAAAGATCATGCTCTAGAACAAAATCTACCAATACCAAAAGAGCCAATTATTTTTTCTAAATTCACTAATTGTATTATCGGACCCAATGATGAAATTGAAATTCCTAAAAACTCTCAGAAAACTGATTGGGAGGTAGAACTTGGTTTTATAATAGGAAAAAAAGCAAAAAACATCATTGAAAAAAATTCCCTAGATTATGTTTTAGGTTTTTTTTTAGCCTTAGATGTTAGCGAAAGAGAATTTCAAAAAGATAAAGGTTTAACTTGGGACAAGGGAAAAGGTTTTGATACATTTGGACCTATCGGCCCTTATATTATTACTAAAGATGAACTACCTGACTATGACAATTTAAATATGTTTTTAGATGTTGATGGACAGAAAATGCAAGTAGGTAATACAAGTCAAATGATTTTTAATGTTAAAAAATTGGTATCTTATATGAGCGAGTGTATGACTTTGCTACCCGGTGATATTTGTTGCACAGGAACACCTCCGGGAGTTGGAGAAAACATGAAACCACAAAAATTTTTAAAAGGAGGTGAGGAAATTATACTTAGTATTGATAAATTGGGTAAACAAAAACATAAAGTTGTAAAAACATAAAGTTTAGAATAAAACGTTGTTAAACTGCCCTCGTGGTGAAATTGGTAGACACAAAGGACTTAAAACCCCAAGGATACAGCAAGATTAGAGTCTCAGACAGTCTCAGGTAGTCTCAAAAAATTAAAATCATAAGTTTTTATTTTATCTCTTCAATTAATGTTAGAAATCAACAATAATTAATTTGTTCAAACTGGACGCAGACTGGAC
>MDTB01116601.1_pt1 | contig 63351 bp, 65 predicted proteins | sample 811161 | NCBI WGS metagenome assembly MDTB01 (sample SAMN05326650, study PRJNA326480) | marine metagenome | isolation source: seawater | place: Mediterranean Sea | collected 2009
TCGTATCCGTATTTGGCTTTAAAACCTTTTTTGATTTCAGGTCTATCAAACCAATCTTTTCTAAACCAATAAAGGTTAGCAAATTGTTGATCAGGCATTTGATATAAATCGCCATCAGGACCTGTAGTAAACTGCTTACCAATGAAATCGTCTAGATCTAAAGTTGGTAAAGTAACGTCTTTACCTTCTCCAGCCATCCACTTCGTTAAGTTTACAGCTTGTTGCATTCTAGCGTGAGTACCAATCAAATCAGAGTCATTGATATAAGCATCGTAAATACTTACGTTAGTTTGCATTTGTGTTTGAACAGCCATTACTACATCACCTTCTCCTAGTAACTGGTGATTTACTTTAATCCCAGTAATTTCTTCAAAAGCTTTTGTTAAAACTTTTGATTCATACTCGTGAGTTGGAATGGTTTCAGATAATACTTTAATAGACATTCCCTTGAATGGCTTCGCAGCATCTTGGAACCATTTTAGTTCTTTAACTCTTTCTTTTTTTGAAAGAGTAGAAAGACTAAATTCACCGCTTGCCCACTTTTCTATAGCATCTGCATATAAAGAAGTTGTAAGAAGTGTTGATGTAACAGCAACAGCTAATATAGTTTTCAATGTTTTGAACATTAATTCCCCCATTGTTGTTTTTAACTTTCAATATTCAAACAAAATACAACTTAATTGTACAGGTGTTTTTTTTTTAGAAATACAACTAGAAAGTGTTTTAATTAATTAGAGTTCTTCTAATTGCTTTAGACCATCCTTTGATTAAAACATTTCTTTTAAAGTTTTTCATTTTAGGTCTAAATTTTTTATCCAAGTGCCAATTTTTAGCAATATCTTTGAGAGATTTATAAACGCCTATTTTTAATCCTGCCATAAAAGCTGCCCCGGCAGCAGTAGTTTCTTGAACTTTTGGTCTAAGAACTTTTACATTAACAACATCTGATAAAAATTGTGAAAACCAGTTGTTCATTACCATTCCACCATCTACCTTAACTATTCTTGGTCTAAGTCCGTCATGTTTCATAGCTTCAAATAGATCATGAGTTTGATAAGCAACTGCTTCGATTGTTGCTCTAATAATTTCTTTTGGACTCGTGTCCCGTGTAATGCCACTTAAAACACCTCTTGAATTGGCATTCCAGTGAGGTGCACCCAATCCAGTAAAAGCTGGTACTAAATAAATCCCATTGTTACTATTTAAAGATTTAACAATTTTTTCAGTCTCAGGTGCTTTTTTAAAAAATTTCATTCTATCTCTAAGCCATTGCACTCCTGCACCAGCTATAAAAATTGATCCTTCCATTGCATAAGTTGTTTTCCCGTCAATACGATAACCAATAGTGGTTAATAGTCTATTTTTTGAATAAATCTTTTTGCTGCCAGTATTTAATAAAACAAAAGCGCCAGTTCCGTATGTACTTTTTAATGAACCAGGTTCAAAACAGCATTGACCAATAGATGCTGACTGTTGATCACCAACTACACCAGTGATTGGTATTGATTTGCCAGTAATAGATGGATGGGTTTTTCCATAATCATCGGCGCAATCCTTTACTTCCGGAAGTATATGTTTTTTAATTTTTAATAATTTTAAAATACTATCATCCCATTTGTTTGAAGAAATATTAAATATCATAGTTCTACTGGCATTAGTTGCATCTGTCGCATGAATATCTCCTTTGGTAAGTCTCCAAATTAAAAATGAGTCTATAGTTCCAAATAATAATTGTTTTTTATTCATTAGTTTTTTTGCTTTCGGAACATTGTCTAAAATCCATTTAATTTTAGTTCCAGAAAAATATGAATCTATTAATAAACCTGTTTTGTTAAAAACCATTGTATCTTTATTTTGTTTTCTTAATTTTTTGCAAAACTCTTCTTGTCTACGATCTTGCCAAACGATTGCTTTGTAAACTGGCTTACCAGTTTTTTTATCCCATAACACTGTTGTTTCTCTTTGGTTTGTTATTCCGATTGTTAAAATTTTACCCTTTAATTTTTTGGCCTTTATAATTACTTCTTTTAGCGTTTTGATAGTTGTCTTCCAAATTTCTTCCGGATCATGCTCTACCCAACCGCTTTTTGGAAAATATTGAGTAAATTCTTTTTGTGAAGAAAAAACTGGTTTGCCCTTTAGATCAAATAAAATAGATCTATTAGAAGTTGTTCCAGCATCTATTGAGATAATAAATTTTTTCACCTAAATAATTCCCAGTCGAGTTTAAGTTTTTTATCTTTAATAATTGCATTAATCATAGCAAGCATCAAAGGCAATTTTTTTTTATCAAAATCTTTATTTACTTTGTGTCCAATTTCAATAGCTAAATCTGCTCCTTCTACAGTTACATTTTGCATTTTAGATTTTTTTGCCTCTGAGAAAGTTAAACCTTCACCAATGTAAGATCCCATCCTAGCATTTCTTCCACCGCCTGAACTCACATATAAATCTCCCAGGCCAGCTAGACCCTTGACTGTCTCTTTATTTCCCTCAAGGTGCTCTACAAATATTTCCATTTCATAAATTGATTGTTTGATTAAAGCAGAGGCCGTATTTAGATAATTTTTTTCTCGAATTTCATCAGAAGCATTATTACTACACAATCCTTTGGCTGTTCCTACAGCCATAGAAAAAATATTTTTAATAGCAGCTGAAACTTCTACGCCATTTAAATCTTCGGAATATGAGGTGTGATAATAACTTGTATTAATCATATCAGCTATTTTTTTTGCAATTTTAATATTTTCATTCGCTATGACAACGCTGCTGTGAACTCTATTTGCCAAACCAGAAGCCAAACAAGGTCCTCCTACAGCTGAAATATCAATTTTTGATACACCTTTAGAAGATAATAATCTTTTGAGTTTATCTACCAGCAGTTCATAATTATTCTTATAAATACTAAGACCCTTAGTTAACATAAGTAAGTTAGGAATATTTTTAATCTTTGAAATTTTTATTATTTGATCAGAAACCCATTCAATTCCTTTTGAACTTACTCCTATAACAACTAAATCTACATTAGATTTAAAAGCATCGTCAAATTGTTCAAACTTTACAAATTCGATTTCATCTGGAACATTTATTTTTAAACCAGAATGAAAATTTTTGTTTTTTTTTAAATTGTCAATAAATTCATCCTCTAAATGTGTTCCAATAACTGTAACATCGTGTTTATTATCTAAACAAGGAAAAGCAAATGCCGTTCCCATTGCACCAGCTCCTAGTATAATAATTCTTGCCATAGTTAATTTTTGCTAAAAAAATTTTTAATGAGTAAAAAAACCGATATTAGTTCAATTTTCGCTATAACCATAAAAATAATTAAACTTATTTTAGAGCTAGTTATAAGATTAGTAAAACTAATATTTTCTACCCCATAAAGATTAGAGTTAGTAGTATTTGTTATTGTTAAAATAGCCAATTTTAATGTATTTTCAAAATTTAATAAATCTGGAATAAGCATCACTGTTAGAATAAAAATACTAATAAAAAAAGAAATAAATATTAAAAAAGATAATTTTACATTTTCATAGTCAATTTTTTTATCTGTATAAAAAATGTTTTGATTTATAATTGTATTTGGTTTGACTAATTTTAACATCTCGGAAAAGGTAGCTTTAATTAATATATAAAATCTCATTATTTTAATTCCAGAAGTATTTGATATGAGAGAGCCACCAAGGATAGTCAGGGATAGATAAAATAAACTTAAATTTGTTGATGTGTTGTTAGTTGTTATTCCTGAGTTATTGAAACAGCTTAATATATTTAAAAGCAAATTAGTAAAGCTAATATTTTTGGATAATGCAAAAATAATTAGAGATATAATTATTATAGTAAAAATTAGTAAAAAATCTTCATAATGATTTTTAATTATTTTTTTTTTATCAAATATATTTATTAATAAAAATATATTTAGACATGAAATAAAGAAAGCTATGATTAGGCTTATTTCTTGTGTTTTATTTGTTATTATTTGACTAAGATTGTTTGTAGGCAAAAAACCACCGGTAGATATAATCGTCATACTTAAATTTAATGAGTTAAATAATCTAATTTCAGATCCTGCTAACAAAGTAAATATTAGAATACTCAATGATAAATAAATTAAAAAAACTTTTAAAATTATATTTTTTATATTTTGTTCGGTGTTTATTGTTTCAACTGAAGTTAGAGAGATGTCGTTTAATTTATATCTAAATTGTTTGTTTGAAAAAATTAGAATTAGAAAAAATAAAAAATATAAACCACCAATCCATTGAGAAGTTGATCTCCATATAATTAAGGTGGGATCTAGATATTTAATGTTATCAAAAATTGTAAATCCAGTAAGAGTAATCCCAGAAAATCCCTCGAATAAGGAATTTATAAAAGTGATTTGATAGTTGCTAAAATAATAAGGCAGTGAAATAAAAAACGAAGAAAGTGAAATAACCAAAATAATTAAAATTAATTGTTCAAAAAAAACTATTTTTTTAAAAGCATTTTTTCCAAAAAAATAAAATAAAATACCTACTGATAAGGATGAGATTAGTGTTAATGTATATGACTCAACACTTAAAAAATAATCAAAATACGTTGAATATAAGATATTTATAAAAGATAAAAAACTTATAGGAAAACAAAATAAGCTTAAATAAAAACTAATTGCTCTAAAATTCATTGTTTAAATTGAACTTACGCTAAAAATTTCTTCTATTTCTTTTAAATGTTCTCTTTTAGCCAAACAAATGATAAGATCATTTTTTTCAAAAACATAATTTGATCTTGGAATAATTACTTTACCTTTTCTCGCTACAGCACCAATTCTAATATTTTCTTGTAAATTTGAATCTTTTATATTCTTATTAAGTAAATCGGACTTTTCTGGAATTTTAGCTTCTATAAACTCATACTCACCATCTAACAATGAATATACTGTTCCTATTGTTCCTTTGTGAACATGTTCCATAATTCTAGAAACAGTTGTCATGCGAGGATCAACTAAGTCGTCTATATTTAAGGAACTTTGCAATAAACTATAATTAGACTTATTAACTATAGCAATAGTTCTTTTTCCAGGACCATATTTTTCCGCTAAAACACAAGCCATTATATTATTTTCATCATCATTTGTTAAAGCTAAGACTGTTTCGGATTCTTCTAAATTTGCTTCTTTAAGAATGTTATCCTCTAAGGCATCTCCATTTATCACAATTGAGGATGAAAGTTCAGTGGCAATTTCTTCAGCTCTTTGTTTGTTTTTTTCTATTATTTTTACTCTTGCGTTCTCCAAATTAGTTTCCAGCATTTTAGCTAGATGTAAACCTATATTGCCACCTCCAATTATAAGTATTTTACTTGATATTTTTTCTTCATGTCCAAAAGCTCTAATAATTTCATTTAAGTGTTCACTGCTAACAACTACATAAACATTATCGTTAACTGTCATTTTGTCATTTTTTTTTAAAAAAATAAATTTGTCTTTTCTTACAGCACCAACAATATTAGCTTTAAAGTTTGGAAATTTAGTTGTTAGATCTTTAAGTGGTATATCTTTGATGGGGCAGTTTTTTTCAACTGAGATTTCTAACATTTTAATTTTATTATTAGCAAAAGGAACATTATCAAGTGCTCCGGGTGCTTCTAAACGTCTATAAAGGGATTTTGCAACTTCAATTTCTGGTGAAATTATAACATCGATCGGAATGTTTGATTTATTATAAAGCTTGTTCCATTTTCCTTCTAAAAAATCTTTTGTTCTAATTCTTGCAATTTTTTTAGATATATTAAATAAAGAACTCGCAAGCTGACAAACGACCATGTTTGTTTCATCGTTTCTAGTTACTGCGATTATCATATCTGTTTTTTCAGCCCCAGCATTTTCCAAAACTGTCGGCAAAGTAGCTCGGCCTACTATTCCTTTTACTTCTAATGTATCGTTTATTTTTTTTATATCTTCAGGGGACTGATCTATTACTGTTACTGAGTGTCCTTGGGAAGATAGCTGCTTACTTATCGAAAAGCCGACTTTACCGGCTCCACATACAATTATGTTCATCTTAATTTATACCTTTTATTCCAAGAATTTTTATTTTTCTATGAAGTGCAGATCTCTCCATGCCTATTACGTCTGCAGTTTTTGAAATATTTCCGTGATTTTTTTTAAGTTGAGTGATTAAATATTCTTTTTCAAATTGTTCTCTTGCTTCTTTTAAGGGTGCTGAATATGAAGATTTTATGCCTATAGAGCCATGCTCAAGATTTTCGGTTTTGCTTAAAATATCAGAAAGTAATTTGCTCGTATCTTCTTTGCTCTCATTATTCGCTAGAATTGTAATTCTTTCAATTAAATTTCTTAGCTCTCTAACATTACCTGGCCAATTATAAGTATATAATTTATCATTATTTTTATCAATATTAGCTTTTGGTACCCCATTAATTTCTGATAATTTATCTTTAAAGTATTCAATCAATAAGGGGATGTCCTCTGTTCTTGAGCTTAATGGAGCTAGTTCAATAGGTACAACATTCAGTCTATGATACAAATCTTCTCTGAATTTTCCAACAGTAACTAATTCATCTAATTTTTTAGAAGTAGACGAAATTATACGAATATTTACATTAATGTCTTTCTTTCCATTAACTCTTTTAAATTTTTGATCGATAAGAACTCTTAATACATTCGCTTGGGTTTCCAAGGGTATTTCAGAAACTTCATCAATTAACAAGGTTCCTTTGTTAGCTCTTTCTAGAGCTCCAAAAGAAACTTTTCCATCCGAAAACTCCTGGCCAAATAATTCTTTTTCATAAGTGTTTTCTTTTAAAAGCGCTGCATTAAGTGCTATAAATGGTTCTTTTGATCTTAATGAATTTTTATGGATTTTTCTTGCTACAAGTTCTTTGCCAGTTCCTGTAATTCCGGAAATTAAAACTCTACTTTCACTATTTGCAAGTTTCTCGATTACTTTTTTAATCTTTGTTATTGATTGACTTTTGCCAATCAGTTCAAAAGAGTGGAAAAGTTTATTTTCAATAATGTCTTTTTCTTGTTTTAATTTAGCAGTTTCTAACGCTCTATTTACATAGTTTATAATTTTTTCTGTTGAAAATGGTTTCTCAATAAATTCATAAGCACCTATTTTGATTGCTTCAGTGGCTATTGGAACGGTAGCATGCCCAGAAATCATAATAACTGGTATTGTGTTGTTCTTGGTCATCATATATTTTAATAAATCAATACCATCCTTATCAGTTTTATCTAATTTTATATCTATAATAGCTAATTCTGGTAATTTTTTATCTATCTCTATTATTGCCTGATCAAAGTTTGCTGCTGATCTTACAAAAAAATTTTTTTCTTTTAGCAAGTTGCAGATTAAAAATCTAATATCTGGATTATCGTCGATAACTAATATTTCACTACTCATTTATTTTTGAAAGATAATTTCTGCTTTTGCTCCATTATTGTTTTTATTATTTGAAATTTTAAAATCTGCTGAGTGTTCATTAAATATTTTACTAATAATAGGTAGTCCTAAACCAGATCCTTTTTTCTTTGTTGAGTAATAAGGTGTCATTGCTTTTTTTGTATCTGATATGCCTATTCCATTATCTTTCAATGTGACTACTATATAGTCATTATTTGAGGTAATTTCTATGTCAATTTTACCTTTAAAACTAGGCATTTCAGTAACTTTTTCTTGAATCGACTCTGAGGAATTTTTTATTAAATTAATAAATGCTCTATTTAACTGATCCTCATCACCTTTAATTAAATTTTTACTCTTCGGATGATTATAATTAATTTTAAAATTCAAAGAAGCCTCTGATAATTTCATAGATCTTTCAACAACCTCGTTAATATTTATTTTTTTTAATACGGGTCTTGGCATTCTGGCAAAATTTGAAAATTCATTTACTAAATTTTCTATATCTTTAATTTGCCTATTTATCGTTTCGAGATAACTAGCAAAATCTTTATTGCCTTCTTTAATTTTTGAAGTATATTTTTCTCTTAAACGATCAATAGACAATTGGATTGGTGTTAAAGGATTTTTAATTTCATGTGCTAATTTTCTTGCTACAGTTTCCCAAGCGGCGTACCTTTCTGCGATTAATAGTTTGTCTTGTTGTCTTTTTAATCTTTCAATCATATTATTGAAATTATTATTTAGTTTTTGAAATTCTTCGTCCGCCTCTTCCTCTGGAACTTTTGAGTCAAATTTTCCTCTACTGATATTTTCTGAAGCTGAAATTAAGTTTATAATAGGCTTAGTAAGTCTTCTTGCGAAAGAAATTGCTATTATTGTTGATAAAAATAATAATAATGTAACTACAATTATATAAATAATTGCAAAAGTAATTTTAATACCTGTTTGTTTATTTTCAACTGAATAATAAAAATCCACTGCTTTTTCTGTTTCATTTAAATAGCTTAAAATTTGAGGATCAATATCTCGAGAAATATAAAGGTAGGTATCAATTAAAGAATTAAGTTTAATCATAACTGTAGTTTTATTTTCTAAATTATTTGATACAAAAACAATGTTTCCATCTAAAACTTGATTAAAATTTTCTTCTGAAGGAATAACAAAGTTTTCTTCGCTATTTATAGAGTCTGATATTATTATATTTCCAGAACTGTCAATTAAAAAAACATCATCTACCCTTCTCAAGAGTTTTTCTGCTCTCATAATTTTTTTAAATCTATTTTGATTTGAGTAAAATAAATTTGACGCTCTGTTTAATCCGACGCTCATTAGTATAACATCAGATTTTACATTTTCTTTACTTTCATCTAAATAATTTTTTGCTACACCATACGAATTGTTTACTGCTTTTGTTATTTGATCATCAAAATAGTTTTGAATACTAAAATTAAAAATAAATAAAGAAAAAATAGCGACTATTAATGATGGTATTAATGTAAATAACGAGAATAAAGATATGTATTTTAAATTAGTTTGATAACCTGCTTTATTTTTTTTTCTAGCATTATAAATTCTATATAGATTGTTAAAAATTAAGCTAAAAAAAATGATTAATACTAATATGTCTATGATCAACAAATATTGTAGATTCAACTCTGTTAATGGAATAAAACCGGCATTAATAAAAGTTAAAAATGTTAAAATTCCCAAAAAAATACACAAAAATGAGGAAATTATAATCCAATTAAAGTTTTTTATAATTTTAAACATTTTAATTATTCGTTAATTTTTTTATAAATAATATATAAGTTATTACAATGAATTTTTGTTTGATTATTCTTGCTGGAGGTAATAGCCATAGATTTAAATCTAGTTTAGGTAAACCCTATCAAAAAATTGCTGGTAAATCATTAGTAGAGATTAATATCGATAAAGCTCGTAAATTTAAACAAATTAAAAAGATAGTACTTGTTTACAACAAAAAAGACTCGAAAAGAGTCAGGTCAATGAAATTAAATAATATCAAATTAATCTTGGGAGGAAAAAGTAGGCAAGAATCGACTTTTAATGCTTTAAAACATTTAGTTAATACTAAAAAGATTTCAAAGGTTTTAATTCATGATGTGGCAAGACCTAATTTTTCATTAAAATTATTTAGTTCAATAATAAGGAATATAAAAAAAGCAAGAGCAGTAGTTCCAAAAATTACTATTCAGGATGCTGTAAAACAAAAGATTGACTCTAGTTTAAATGAATATATTTTGGGAAAGAATAGAGATAATTTATTTTTAACTCAAACTCCTCAAGCATTTGACCTAAAAGAAATTTACAACTTACATAAAACTAATGCTGCAAAATATAAAGACGATGATATTTCGTTATACATGAACCTTAATAAAGTTAAGTTTATTGAAGGCGAAAAAAATAACTTTAAGATTACAGATCAGGATGATTTTAAAAATTTAAAGAATACTTATAAATCTAAAACGAACTTTGGAATTGGTTTTGATGTACATAGATTGGTTCCTAAAAGAAAACTTTATTTAGCTGGTTTAAAAATTAAATCTCATTTAGGTACATTGGGTCATTCTGATGGTGATCCTGTATTACATTCTATTACTGATGCCATTTTAGGTGCTTGTAAAATGGGAGATATTGGGCAAATGTTTTCTGACAAAAGTAAAAAATTTAAAAATATAAGATCAACAATTTTACTTAAAAAAGTAATCGAAAAAATAACAACAAGAGGTTATTTTATAAATAATCTAGATATAAACATTATTACAGAAACTCCAAAAATTAGAAAATATAAAAACAAGATGATTGAAAATATTTCTAAACTTTGTGAAATTTCAAAAAATCAAATTAACATAAAAGGTAAATCTACAGAAAAATTGGGAGTTATAGGAAAAGAAAAAGCTATAGCTTGTGAAGTAATAACGTCGGTAATTAAATATGATTGATAAGTTTAAAAAAAATTTAATTACAATGTTCGGTATTGGATTTTTTAAATATGCTCCCGGCACTTTGGCTTCATTTATAACTTGTTTAATTTTTTACACTTTATGGAGTTTTTTTGGAATTAAAAATTTATTTTTCCCATTTCTTTTTTTTGTAATTATAATTTTTATTTATTCATCAATTTTAATAGATAAGTTTTATAGGGGGAATGATGCAAGAGAAATTGTGATTGATGAGTTTGTAGGTCAAAGTATTCCTTTGTTAACAATGATCAATATAGAACTAAAACTCAAATTGATAACAACTCCGTTCATGGATTATCCTACTGAAACATGGATTTTACTATCTTTCGTGTTATTCAGATTTTTTGATATCTTGAAACCATTTCCAATTAATTTAATTGATAAAAAATTTAAAAATGGTTTTGGTATTATTCTAGATGATATAGTTGCAGGAATGTTCGCCGCAATAAGTATTTATATAATTTTGTCATGGATTTAAAAAAAATAATTTTAATTTTAAAAAAAAAGAAAATGAGAATAGCTATTGCCGAGTCATGTACTGGTGGCTTGCTTTCAAGTGCTATTACTTCTGTTAGTGGAGCATCTAAAGTATTTGATATGGGTCTTGTAACCTACTCCAATAAAGCTAAAACAAGTATATTGAAGGTACCAAAAACAGTTATTCAAAAATATGGTGCTGTAAGTATTCAATGCTGTTTATCAATGGTTAATAATCTCAGTAAAATAAGCAAAAGTAAATTGTCTGTTTCTATAACTGGAATAGCTGGGCCTAAAGGTGGAACTAAGCAAAAACCAGTGGGACTTGTCTACATAGGTATTAAAAGTGGCAAAAAAGTAAAAATTAAAAAATATTTATTTAAAAAAAAGAATAGAAAATTTGTTCAAAGAAGTGCGGTAAATAAAGCGTTGATTTTAATAGGTGATTTTATCTAAAATTAATGATGTTAGGTTATTTAATAATAAAAAAATAATTAATACATTCAAATAAAGTAGAAATACTAACCTATTTCTATTTCTTTTTTTTTTTAAAAATTCAGAGTTATCAGGAGTAAAGTCTTGCCTTTTTAAACTTTTGAAATCATAAGAAAATTTCCAATAATTACTTGCGTTTTCATTGGGATCGCCTGTTCTAATAGCTTTAATTAAATCAGTTAGATACTTCCAAATTATTAAAAAAATTATAATTAAAAGTACTGTGGTAATCATTGTTTAAACAACTTAATAGCTCTTTCTTCGAAAGCATTTGCGATTTTATTTAATCCTAAATTAAAAGATTTTTTCATAATAGTATTAAGCAAATTGTTTTTAAGCTCAAAATCAATATTAAATTCTAATTGTGTAGAATTGTTAATTTCTTTAAATTTCCACTCATTTTCTAAATACTTCAGCGGTCCATCTATATTGGTTACCGAAATTTTATCTTTATCTTTATAATATAATACTAGACTACTATAAGTCTCATTCAGAAAACTTTTTCCAACTTTTAAATCTCCTTTTATTTCAATAATGTTACTGCTTTCTTTCTTTTCGTGCACTTTACCTTCAAGGCACCATGGCACAAATTCAGGATATTTTTCAATATCCAAAACCATATGAATTAATTGGTTTTTTTTACAAGGAATAATTTTTTTTATTGATGCAGATGACATTCAAATTATTTGTTTCTTGCATCTTGTAATTTTCTAAAATCTTCATCAGCATGATAGGAAGATCTAGTTAAAGGTGAAGAGGATACTAATAAGAAACCTTTTGCTTTAGCAATATTTTCTAACTCTTTAAATTCGACTGGATCATAATAACGATCTAATGGATGGTGTTTAGCAGACGGTTGCAAGTATTGACCGATTGTTATAAAATCAACTTCAGCTGACCTTAGATCGTTCATAACTTGAATAATTTCTTCCTTATTTTCTCCTAAACCAACCATAATTCCTGATTTGGTAAAAATTTTGCTGTTAAATTTTTTAGCATTTTTTAAAAGCTCTAAAGAAGCAAAGTATCTAGCTCCAGGTCTAACTGTTGCATAAAGTCTAGGGACAGTTTCAATATTATGATTAAAAACATCAAGATCCGCTTCTAAAATTTTTTTATAAGCTTCTCCTTTTCTTAAGAAATCAGGAGTTAAAACTTCTATAGAAGTATTTGGATTTTTTTCTCTTGTAGTTTTAACTACTTTATAAAAATGATTTGCACCACCATCCATTAGATCGTCTCTATCTACAGAAGTAATAACAACATGTTTTAAATTTAATTTTTTTACTGCATTTGAAATTTTTATTGGCTCGAAAGAATCTAAATCTGAAGGCTTGCCAGTTTTAACGTCACAAAAAGCACAAGCTCTTGTACAAGTGTCTCCCATAATCATAAAAGTAGCGTGTTTTTTACTCCAACATTCTGTAATATTTGGGCAATTAGCCTCTTGGCAAACTGTTACAAGGTTATCTTGGTTTACAACTTGTTTGGTTTGAAAAAAATTCTGGGAATCTACAATTTTAGATCTAATCCAATCAGGTTTTTTTTTGATAGGATTGATTGGCTTGTTTACTTTTTCAGGATGTCTCGGTTTGCTGCTCATTTTAACTTAATAATAATTTCGTCTTTTTTCCCAAATTTAAATTTTTCCCTATATAAAATATCTAAATAATCTAAATCTAGATTTTTAGATAAAAGCCTATTTTTTTTGTTTAATTCACTAATTTCTTTATTTACTTTTTTTTCTTCTATTTTCAATTTTTCCATAATTTCATTCTTTTTAAAATATGAAACCAAACCTCTTTCACCACCAATTAGATTGGTAGCAACATAAATACTTAAAACAACATTAAGTAATAAAATTTTATGTGATTTTAAATATTTTTTAAATTTCATAAATTAATATTAGTCATTTTGTACTAATTTCCAAGCTCTTCTTCTATGCGTAACAAGCGATTATATTTTGCAACTCTTTCAGATCTAGTTAAAGATCCAGTTTTAATTTGATCGGAGTTTGTCCCAACAGCCAAATCTGCAATAAACGTGTCTTCAGTATCACCAGATCTATGAGAAATAATTGTTTTAAAACCATTTTTTTGAGCAATTTTTATTGCCTCCAAAGTTTCGCTAACTGTTCCAATTTGATTTAATTTAATTAATATTGCATTAGCAGATTTTTCTTTTATACCTTTTTTTAATCTCTTCAGATTTGTGGCAAATAAATCGTCGCCTACTATTTGTATATTAGTATTTTGTGTTATTTGTTTCCAAGATTCCCAATCATCTTCTTTGAATGGATCTTCAATTGAGGTAATTGGGTATTTTTTAATCAAATTAAAAAAATAATTAAATGATTTTGGCTCTTTTAGTTCATTTGCTGCTACGTCGAGACAAATTGAAATATCTTGTCCTTTTTTAAAACCAGATTTTTCAATTGCTTTAATTATTAATTCAATTGCTGCTTCATTACTGCTTAAATTGGGTGCAAATCCGCCTTCGTCTCCCACGTTAGTATTATCGATCATTTTCTTTAGATTTTGTATAACCAAAAAACTTTGCCTCATAGACTCTTTAAAGTTTTTCGCACTATCTGGTCTTATCATGAATTCTTGAATATCAAGATTATTTTTAGCGTGTACTCCTCCATTAATGATGTTTAAAAGTGGAATAGGTAATTTATATTTTTTTGTTTCTGATAAATGGTTATAGAGTGGAATCTTTTTTTCTATTGCTGAAAGTTTACAAGCTGCCATGGATACAGCTAAAATAGCATTTGCTCCTAAATTTTTTTTTTGTTCTGTGCCATCTAAGTCTATTAAAGTATTGTCAATTTGATTTTGATTTTCTATATCTATATTTTTAAGTGCTTTAGCTATGGGATTTTTTATATTTTCAATTGCTTTGAGAACACTTTTGCCCAGGTAATCTTTGTTGTCTTTGTCTCTCAATTCAAAAGCTTCGTAGGTACCAGTTGATGCACCTGAAGGAACTATTGCGGAAGCAAAACGACCATCTTCTAAAAAAAGTTCTGCTTCAACTGTAGGATTTCCTCTGCTATCAAAAACCTGCCTGCCTTTAACATGGTTAATTTTACCCATTAATTATTTTTTATAATTTTATCTATTTCAATTAGTTTTTCTAAAAGTACTTTAATTTCATTTAATGGCACCATATTAGGGCCATCTGAAGGCGCTTCGTCTGGACTTTCATGAGTTTCAATAAAAACCGCTCCGACACCAACTGCAATAGCAGCTCTCGCTAAAGAAGGAACAAATTCTCTTTGTCCCCCACTCTTATCTCCCATGCCTCCAGGTTGTTGTACTGAGTGAGTAGCATCAAAAACTATTGGAAAACCAAATTTACTCATTATTGGTATTGCTCTCATATCAGAAACTAAAGTATTGTATCCAAAACTCGCTCCTCTCTCAGTAATAAGTATGTTGTTATTACCTGAATCTTTAATTTTTTTTATAACATTTTCCATATCCCAAGGAGCAAGAAATTGACCTTTTTTGACGTTAATTATTTTTCCTGTTTTAGCTGCAGCCACTAATAAATCTGTTTGTCTACATAAAAAAGCAGGTATTTGTAATACATCAACATGGCTGGCAACTAATGCACATTGCTCCACACTATGTATATCAGTTAGAACTGGAACATTAATATCTTTTCTAATTTTATCAAATATTGGAAGAGATTTTTCTAATCCGAGCCCTCTCTTTCCCTTCAAACTTGTTCTATTAGCTTTATCAAAAGAGGTTTTGTAAATGAAGTTTATTCCTATTTCTTTTGTAATTTTTTTTAATTCAGAAGATATCTTTAAAGCATGTTCCTCTGACTCTAACTGACACGGACCAGCAATAAGTGTGAATGCTTTATTATTAGATATTTGAAAATTTCCACATTTTACATTGATACTGTTCATATTTTAGTTTTATTTTTTGCTGCTTTTATAAATGAAGAGAATAAAGGATGTGGTGATAAAGGTCTAGATTTAAATTCAGGATGAAACTGTACTCCTATAAACCAAGGGTGATCATTTAATTCTATAATTTCTGGTAATTTGTTGTCTGGAGACATGCCTGAAAAAATCATTCCTTTGCTCTCAAAATTATTTTTATAATTAATATTAACCTCATACCTGTGACGATGTCTTTCTTGTATTTTTAAATTATTATAAATTTTACTTATCTTTGTGTCTTTTTTAAGTCTAGCTTCATAGCTTCCTAAACGCATTGTTCCACCTAAATCTTTATCAGTACCTTTCATTAATTTTCCGTCTTTAGACCACTCGCTCATTAAACCAACAACTGAGACTTTAGATTTACCAAACTCACTTGAAGTTGCTTTCTTAATATTTAATTTATTTCTGGCAAATTCTATAATAGCCATTTGCATGCCGAAACAAATGCCTAAAAATGGAATTTTGTTTTTTCTAGCATAATTAATTGCAGCTATTTTTCCCTCTGTTCCTCTTTTTCCGAAACCTCCAGGAATAAGTATTCCCGAAACATTATTTAATTTTTCTTTTATTTGATTTGGCTTTAAATTGTCTGATTCAATCCTTACAAGATTTACTCTGAGATTATTTGCAATTCCACCGTGAATTAAAGCTTCATCTAAAGATTTATAAGCATCTTTAAGTTCAACATATTTTCCAATAATTGCTATATTTACTTTATTTTTTGAATTTAAAACTAGCCTTGTAATTTTTTTCCATGGTTTTAGATTAGCTTTTTTTTTGGACTTAATTTTAAAGAAATTTAATACTCTTTTATCTAATTTCTCCTTATTAAAGCTGATAGGAGCTTCGTAAATTGTTTTTACATCCACAGTCTCTATGACGTCTTCGATCGCTACGTTGCAAAATAATGAGATTTTCTTTCTTTGATCTAAAGGAATAGATCTTTCAGACCTACATATAATTATATCTGGTTGAATTCCAATGCTCCTTAACTCTTTTACAGAATGTTGAGTTGGTTTTGTTTTAATTTCGTCTGAGGCTTTCATATACGGAACTAAGGTTAAATGAATAAATAAAGTATTCTTTCTACCTGTCTCATTTGAAAATTGTCTTATAGCTTCTAAAAATGGAAGACTTTCTATATCACCAACAGTTCCACCTATTTCACAAATAACAAAATCCTCCTTTGCTACATCGTTTTTAATAAACTCTTTAATTCTATTTGTAATGTGTGGAATTACCTGAACAGTTTTTCCTAAATATTTTCCCTGACGTTCTCTTTTTAAAACGTCGTTATAAATTTTTCCCGTTGTAATATTGTCAGATTTTTTTGCTGAAATTCCTGAAAATCTTTCATAGTGTCCTAAATCTAAATCTGTTTCTGCACCATCATCAGTAACGTAAACTTCACCATGTTGAAATGGACTCATAGTTCCAGGATCAACGTTTAAATAAGGATCAAGTTTTCTGATCCTAACCTTATAACCCCTGGATTGTAATAAATACGCTAACGATGCAGAAGATAAACCTTTTCCTAGTGAGGAGACCACGCCGCCAGTTACGAATATGTATCGCGCCATGGAAGAATGTTATACTTTATTATTGTGTTAAAAAAAAGATTTATTTACTTGATTCAGGAATTTGTGGAATTGTCGAGTCTTGCTCTTCTTGTTTTTCTAAAACTGATTGTGTTTCACGGATTTCATCTCTGGATATTGCAACAAGAATAATACTGGTAATAATAAATAAAGTAGCGATTATAGAGGTAAATTTTGTTATGAAAGTTCCAATTGACCTAGCGGACGTGAAATTATCTTGTGAAACACCTAGACCTAAGGCCCCTCCTTCTGATTTTTGAAGCAAAATTGCTACCACTAAAACTATAGCTAAAATAATATTGGTTGTTATTAAAATATTTTCCATAAAGACTATCTATAGTAATTTTTTATTATATCAATGAATTTTTTATAAGATTTTGAAGCTCCTCCTATTAAAAAACCATCTATAATCCTAATTTTTTTAAATATATGGATATTTGAATTGTCAACCGATCCTCCATAAAGAACTGGTGGAGTTTTATTGCTTTTAAAAACTTTTGTAAGAGTTTTTTTTATAAATCTTGTTGTTGAAAATAGTTCATCAGAACTTGGTATCAATCCAGTACCAATAGACCAGATTGGCTCATATGCTATAATAATTTTATTTTTTTTAAATTTTTTTTCTAAAACGTTAAATAATTGTTTTTTTAATATATTATAAGTTTTTTTGTTTTTTTTCTGAAATTTATTTTCGCCTATACAAAATATTACGGTTAAATTATTTTTTAGTGCATTTTTTACTTTTAACTTTAAAATTTTATCTGTATCCCCCTCACCTCTATTATCAGAATGTCCTATTATAATATATTCGGAATTTAATCTTTTAATCATATAGGCACTCACTGATCCTGTGTTAGATGAAAAGTGATCTTTGTGAAAACAATTTTGAGCACCAATGCTAATTTTTTTATTTTTAAAATACTTCGCAAAACTCTCGATTAAAGTAAAAGGAGGAGTAACTATTACTCTATATTTATTTCTGTTTTTGTCAGAATTAATAAAAAAGTTTAATTTTTTCAAGATATTGATAGATTTTGGAACTCCAAACATTTTCCAATTTCCAATAAAGTATCTCATGTTATTTGCCTTAATTCTGATTTTAATCTATAGGTGTATAATTTATAAAGCTTTAATAAATTAATAAAATGCTTAGATCAATAGGAAAATTATCAAAGTCTTTCGCAATAAAATTATTGGTAGGTATAATTATTTTACCATTTGTTTTCTGGGGAATGGGGGATATTTTTAGAGGCGGTAATCAGAATATAGTTGCTAGTATAGATAATAAAAAAATTAGTTCTCAAGAATTTGTTAATTATTTGAATAGAATAAATTTAGACAAAACAATTTTAGACGATATTAGTAAGACAGATATTATTCAAAAGGTTCTTGCTGAATATATAGGAAAAAAAATTATTTTATTAGAAATTAAAGATCTGGGAATAAAATTAAGCGACTCATCATTAAAAAATATTATCATTAACGATAAAGCTTTTTTTAAAGACGATAAGTTTTCTAGAACCTCCTATGAAAAGTTTTTAATTGAGAGCGGTATGAGTGCTCCGTCTTTTGAGCAAAATATATCTAATGAGGAAAAAAAAAGACAATTATTAAATCACTTGTCTCAAGGAATAAATGTGCCAGATTTTTTAGTTCTATCAGAATATTATAAAGAAAATCAAATTAAAGAAATAAAATATTTGGACCTAAATAATTTTTACAAAAATATTAAAATTGAAAATAAAGAAACTGAAGAATTATTTAAAAAGAATAAAAATTTTTTTGTAGAAAAAGTAAAGAGTATAAATTTAACAGAACTAAAACCAATAAATTTGATTGGTAAAAATGAATATAATGAAGATTATTTCAAAAAAATAGATATATTAGAAAACAGAATATTAGATGGAGAAACTTTAAACAACATTCAAAAAGAATATAATCTACAAATAAAAAAAATTAGTAATATTGGAAATAAAATCATCAAAGAAAATACTAATGGAGTAGATATAGAATTAGTTAAAAAGATATACTCACTTAAAATTTTAAAGAAACCAAGTTTAATAAATCATAACAATAAATATTACTTAGGTGAAATATCTTCAATTACAAACAAGGAAAAATCTATAAATGATCCAGAGGTAAAAAGTCTTTTAAAAAAACAAATACAACTTAAAAATAAGATTATTAATAACAATGAAATTGCAAAAAATATAAGTTTAAGAAAATTTTATAAAAATGAATTTCAAAATTTTGCATCTGATAATTCTCTTCAAATCAACTCGATAAAACTAGAAAATATCGGTAAAAATAAAATATTTTCCGAAAGTTTAATTAGAAGAATTTTTGAAACTAATGATGGGGAATTCAAACTTATTTCCAACTCAACTCTAGACAAAAATTTTATAATTTTTTCTGAAAAAACTCAAAGAAATCCAATTAAGCCCGATAATGAAATTTATAAAGAATATCTACAAAAAGCCAAATTCAATTTAACTAGAGAAATATATGAAATATATGACAAAAGTATTAATACAAAATATAATGTAGTTACTAATAAAAAAGTAATTGATCGAATTAAGAATTCATTTTAATGAAAATAAATACATCATTTAAAGAATTTAAAAAAAAACATTTGAAAAAAAAATTTCAAATTTTATTTTTAAAAAAAAAATGCAAAAGTTATGATAAAATTGAAAATTTGTTAAAATTTTTATTAGTTCAAAAAAACAGCTTTATCTTTGAGTCAGTAGAAAAAGGTAAAGTTAAAGGTAGATATACTATAATTGGTTTTGCGCCTGATAAGGTTTGGGATGTATATAAAAACTATATTAATATATTTGATCAAGGTAAAAGAAAAAAAATTAAGACAAATCCTTTAATTTTTGTAAATAAATTAATCAGTAATTTTAAAGTTAAGTTACCAAAAGAACTTCCTCCTATGTCAACCATGTTAGTTGGATATTTTTCATATGATATTATCAGATATATTGAAAACATAAACGATACTTGCAAAGATGATTTGAAAATACCTGACATAAGATTATGCAGACCTAAAAGTTTAGTTATCTATGATGATTTAAAAAAAGACATATATTACATAGAAAATATTTTCGTAGATGAAAAAATAAAAGATTACGAAAATAGATATCAGACAATTATTAAAAAGTTTGAGTTGTTTGAGGGGTATGAAAATATTAAATTACCTGAAATTTTAACTTACAAAAAAAATTTAAACAAAATAAAATCAAATATTACAAAACAAAAGTTTAAATCAATGGTAAATAAAGCAAAAAAATATATTAAGAAAGGAGATATATTCCAAGTAGTATTGAGCCAAAGATTTGAAAGAAAGTTTGTAAAAAAACCTATAGAAATTTATAGCTATTTAAGAAAATCGAATCCATCTCCTTTTATGTTTTATTTTAATTTTGGTGATTTTAAAGTTTTAGGAAGTAGTCCAGAAATTTTGGTTAGATTAAGAAAAAAACGAATTACAATTAGACCAATAGCTGGCACAAGACCTAGGGGTAAAAATAGTGCCCAGGATTTGAAGATGAAAAAAGAACTTATTAATGATAAAAAAGAATTATCAGAACACTTGATGCTTTTAGATTTAGGAAGAAATGATGTGGGTAAAGTTGCCAAAATTAATTCTGTTAAAGTTACTGAAAGCTTTAAAGTAGAAAAATATTCTCATGTTATGCATATAGTTTCTAATGTAGAAGGTGTTTTTAATAACAAAACTTCTTTATTTGAAACCCTTTTAGCTGGTTTTCCAGCAGGAACAGTAAGTGGAGCGCCTAAAATTAGAGCAATGGAAATTATTGATGAATTAGAAAAAAATAAAAGAAAGTTATATGCTGGTGGAATTGGGTATTTTACTCCAAATAATGAATTTGACACTTGTATAGCTTTAAGAACAGCAATAATTAAAGATAATAAATTCTATGTTCAAGCTGGAGCTGGTATTGTAGCTGACAGTAAGCCTCAAAAAGAATACGAAGAAACAATTAACAAGGCTAAGGCTTTGATGAAAGCAGTAGATTAAATGAGAATATTGTTAATAGATAATTATGACAGCTTTACCTACAACTTATATCACTATATTTCAAAATTTATTAAAAGAGTTGATGTAATTAGAAATGATAAAATAGACAGTAAAACAATATTAAACAGAAAATTTAGTAAAATAGTTATATCTCCAGGGCCTGGTAATCCTGATCAAGCAGGTAATTGTTTAAAAATTGTAAAAAAATTTTATAAAAAGATACCTATTCTCGGAGTTTGTTTGGGTCATCAAATTATTGGACAAGTGTTTGGCGGCAAAATCGTTCAATCAAACAACTTGATGCACGGTAAAACGAGTAGAATTAAACATAATAAGAAAGGATTGTTTAAAAATATACGAGGTAATTTTATCGCAACAAGATACCATAGTTTAATTGTAGACCGTAAAAATTTCCCTAAAGATCTGGTTATTACTGCTGAAACTAAAAACAAAACAATTATGGGCTTAATGCATAAAGAATACGATATTCATGGATTTCAATTTCATCCAGAAAGCATAAGCACTAAAGTTGGGATGAAATTAATTAAAAATTTTATTATTAAATAATATGTCAGATATAGTAAAAAAATTAAAAAAAGGTCAAAACCTTTCTTTTGACGAAAGTAAATTTATTTTTACAGAACTAATGGAGGGAAAATATGATGAAAATTCAGTTATAGAAATATTGGAGGCTTTTATTAAAAAAGGAGAGACTAAAGATGAAATTGCAGGGGGAATTTTTGTTTTGAGAAATAAAGCAGATAAAGTAATTGCTGACGAAGATACTATAGATACTTGTGGAACTGGAGGAGATGGGCAAAACTCGTTGAACATTTCTACTGCGGCCGCTATAGTTTTAGCAAGTATGGGTGTTAAAGTTGCTAAACATGGAAATAAAGCAGTATCATCAAATTGTGGTTCTGCAGACGTATTAGAATCTTTAAAAATAAATATAAATTTAAATCCAAAAGAAGCCGAGCATAATATTAAAAAATTTAATTTTGCTTTTATGTTTGCACCAAATTATCATTCTGCTATGAAACATGTTGGTTCAGCCAGAAAAAAAATGAGAAAAAAAACTATATTTAATTTAATTGGACCGCTAAGTAGTCCCGCTCAAGTAAAAAGACAAGTGATTGGTGTGTTTGACAAAAAATGGATGAAACCTTTTGCTGAGGCTTTAAGAGAAATTGATGTAGAACATGCTTACATTGTTAATAGCGAAGACGGTATGGATGAAATATCTCCTTTCGCTAAAACAAATGTGATTGAATTAAATAATAACAAAATTTTTGAATTTACAATTGATCCAAATACTATGGGTATAAATTTAACAAATAAAAATAATTTAAAAGGAAAAAACTCCTCGTATAATGCTAATAAAATATTAGAAATATTTAAAGGAAAAAATAATGAATTTTCTGAGGCAGTGGCTTTAAATGCTGCAGCAGGTTTAATTGTTTCAGGAAAAGAAAATGACTATAAAAATGCATACTTAAAAGCAAAGAAACAATTAAATTCGGGAAAAGTACATGACCATTTACTAAAACTAAAAACTCTTTGATATAAAATATGTTGGAACAAATTATAAAAGATAAAAAAGAAAATTTAAATTTAATTAAAAAGACTAAATCATTAGACTTTCTGGAAAAAAAGATTAAAAGTCATGATTGTTTTTTAAATTTTAAGAAAACAATCGAAAATAATAAAGGGATTTCTTTAATTTCTGAAATAAAAAAAGCTAGTCCCTCTGCGGGTGTTATAGTTAAAAATTTTGATCATTTAAAAATAGCAAAAATGTTTATTGATAATGGAGCGACTTGTTTGTCTTTTCTAACAGAAGAAAAGTATTTTCTTGGAAAATTTGAATATATTTATGATATAAAGCGTAAATTTAAAATACCGATTTTAGCTAAAGATTTTTTTATTGATCCATACCAGGTAGCTCTATCAAAAAGTTTTGGTTCTGATTGTATATTAATTATAATTGCTGCACTAAATGGAAATCAAGCAGATGAAATTTATGACGAAGCTTTGAAACACGACTTATCTGTGATTGTAGAAGTGCATAGTCAAAAAGAGGCTGAGCTAGCTTTGAAGTATAATAATGCTATAATTGGTATTAACAATAGAAACTTGAAAACTCTTAATGTTTCAATTGATAATACAATTTCTATATTTGAAGTTCTAAAAAATCATAATGGTCCATTAATATCTGAAAGTGGTATTAAAAGTGAGAATGATGCTAAATATATTTTTGATAAAACCGGTATAAAAAATTTTCTAATTGGAGAATCACTTTTAAGCTCTGACAATCCTGAGGATTTAATGAAGCGAATTATACAAATAATTCAATAAAATAGACCCTTATTAAACGTTGTAATTATAAAAGAACTTTTGTAGAACATATATGTACGAGGTTTGTTCTATGCTAACAAAAAAACAAAAAAATTTATTAGTTTTTATTAATAAAAAAATTAGATCTAGTGGAATTTCCCCTTCATATGAAGAAATGAAGAATTCTCTCAACCTTAAGTCGAAATCTGGTATCCATAGGTTAATTTCAGCTTTAGAGGAAAGAGGATTTGTAAAAAGATTGGCTCACAAAGCGAGAGCGTTGGAAGTAGTTAAATTGCCGGAAAATGCGAGTGCAAACGACATTTTTAATTCATTTACTCCTAGCGTTATTAAGGGTGGTTTAGATAAATCTAATATTAATTCAAGCAAAGTTTCAGTTTTAGGAAGTATTGCGGCCGGAACACCCATTGAAGCCATACAACAAGAAGTTGATAAAATATCTTTGCCTGAAGAACTTCAAAAAAATGGAGAGCATTTTGGTTTAAAAATCAAAGGAGACTCTATGGTGGAGGCAGGAATAAATAATGGGGATACAGTCATAATTAAAAAGACTGCGACTGCAGATAGTGGTGAAATAGCTGTGGTATTAGTTGACGATCAAGAAGCAACCCTTAAAAGAATTAGAAAAAAAGGAAAAACAATTGCTTTAGAACCAGCAAATAAAAATTATGAGACTAAAATATACGCCTCAAATAGAGTAAAAATTCAAGGTAAATTAATTTCTTTATATAGAAACTTCCATTAAAATAGTCTAAACAATTTAAATGTCATTCATTTGTAGGTTTGCTCCCTCTCCTACCGGACCCCTTCATATTGGCGGTGTGAGAACCGCTTTATTTAATTGGCTTCTAGCCAAAAAAAATAAAGGGAAATATTTTTTAAGAATAGAAGATACAGATAAAGAAAGATCTAAAGATGAATTTAAAAAACAAATTATATCATCTTTGGCCTGGTTAGGCATAGAACATGATGGAGAAGAATATATTCAATCAAAAAATATATCAAAACATGTGTCCGTCGCTGAAGAACTTATAAAAAAAGGTTTCGCATATAAATGTTATTGTTCAGAAGATGAAATTAATGAACAAAAGGAAAAATGTAAAAAACAGGGAATCCCTTATATTTATGATAGAAAATGGAGAGATGCTAGCGATATGAAAATTCCAAAAGATATTAAACCAGTTATAAGGTTCAAAAGTAAAATTTCAGGCAATACGATCATAAAAGACTTAGTCCAAGGTGATAGAAATATTTCAAATTCAACAATTGAAGACTTTATAATCCTGAGAAAAGATAATTCTCCTACATACCAATTATCTGCCACAGTCGATGATCACGAAATGAAAATAACCCATGTTATTAGAGGTGATGATCATATGATCAACTCATTTAAACAAAAACAAATATACGATGCAATGAAATGGGATGTTCCTAATTTTGCACACATACCATTAATTCATAGTGAACAAGGAAAAAAGTTATCTAAAAGAGATAAAGCTTCGACTCTAGAAGATTATGTAAAAATAGGAATTATTTCTGATGCTTTAAGAAATTATTTATTAAGATTAGGTTGGTCATATAAAGATAAAGAAATATTTACTAAGCAAGAAAGTATTGAACTATTTGATTTAAAAGGTGTCGGCAAATCACCTTCTAAACTTGATATGTCTAGAATTTTCTCAATTAACGAAACGTATATAAAGACAATAGATGAAAAAAAATTATTTGATCTCTTAAAAGAATATATATCAAAATACAAAAAACCACTTGAAAAATCAAAAGAAGTTGTGCTTTTAAATGCCATTAGTTTTTTAAAAAATAAAGCTAAAACTCTTGAAGATATTTATAATAATTCTCAATATATTATCGAAGATGAAATAAAAATAGGAGATGAAGAAAGAAAGCTAATAGATAATAAATCAAAACTTATACTCAAAGATTTTTTAAAAGATTACACAAGCATTTCAAATATAAAAAGGGAAGATTTAGAGGCATTAATTAAATCAATAATTGATAAACATAAAACAAATCTAAAAGGAGTTGGTCAACCACTTAGAATATGTCTTACAGGTTTAAAATTTGGACCTGGAATTTATGATATTCTTCTATCTCTTTCTAAAGAGGAAGTTGTTAAAAGAATTAGTAAAAGTATTAATGAGTAAAATTTATCAGTTTTCACCAAGTGAATTTGCATTTGGTTATTCAGGTTGTAAAAGGTGTTACTACGACTTAAAAGTAAATAATATTAAAATTCAAACAGGATTTCCCTCGATATTCGCAAAATTAGACTCTTTACAAAAAAACTTTTATCATAACAAACCAAGTGGTATTTTGAATTCAAATAAAATTCTACCTGGGGTCATTAAAACAGATTATTCAAAACTTCAAACATCCAAAGTTTTAAAGGACTCTAAAGGAAGGAGCTTTCGGTTAAGAGGCAAAATAGATGCTTATGTGGACCATAGTAATTTTTTTTCTATAATAGATTTTAAAGTAACTAAACTAAACGAAAACAAAATTGATACTTATAAAACTCAACTAATAAGTTATGCTTTAATGTTCGAAAATCCAGATGATAAATCATTAAGTTTGTCACCCATTAAAAATTTAGGAATTTTTTGTTTTGAGCCAATAGAATTAATTGAAATTAAAAAAGATCCTTTTTTTAAAATGTCGACAATGTATTTTGATATAAAAAGAGATGATAAATACTTTAAAAAATTTATTACTAACATTTTAGATTTTTTGGAGGGTGATAAACCCAATTTCACTATAGGATGTAGTTTTTGTGATTTAAAGAGAAATGATTTTTCTTAAACTATTTGCGGCAAGATCTGTTGGTAGGTTTTTTGTTTTAAAGCTATCAAGTACTACTTGAGTTTCATTAATTTGATTTTTTATTTTATCTGGATTCTCAATAAATTCTGAAACTACTTTAAAAATATTCGAAGAATTGCAATTTGATTGTATTAATTCCGGTATTATCATTTTTTTTGCGGCTATATTGATAAGATTAGCAAATTTAATTTTTATAAGGATTTTTATAATTAAATAATTTATAAAATTCATTTTATAAATGATTACTGATGGAATTTTTTTATTACATATTTCCAATGAAACTGTTCCAGACTTTGCAACAGCAAATATAGATTTTTTAAGAATGTGGTTTTTTATTATTTCGTTGCTTGTTATTTCGTAATTGTCAATTTCACTTTTTTTTAATTTTGCATCTAAAAGTTCTCTTAAAAAAGTTGTTGTATGAAATACATAATAAAAATCATCATATTTTTTATTCATTAACTTTATAAATTTAATTAAAATTGGAACTAATCTGTTTATTTCAGAAACTCTACTTCCCGGAAAAATTGATATGATCGCCTTTTTTTTTATTATGCTTTGATTTTCCTCTATTGATTTGCTTTCTTCTTCTAAAAGAGGATGTCCAATAAATTCACAACTTATATTTTCTTTTTCAAAATATTTTTTTTCAAACTTAAAAAGTAACAAAATGTGATCTATAAATTCTTTAATTTTTTTAACTCTACCCTCTCTCCAAACCCATACTTGAGGAGCAACAAAATGAACGGTTTTAACACTTGGTAATTTTTGTTTTACAATTTTTGCTACTCTCAGTGTGAAATCAGGGCTATCTACAGAAAATAATATATCTGGTTTAAACTCTAAAATTTTATTAGCGGTCTCATTAATTTTTTTTTTTATTTTAAAAATATTTAAAAGAACTCTTGTAAATCCTAAGTATGTTACTTCATTTATATTAAAAATTGACTCTATTCCAATTGCTTTTAAATTTTCACCTCCTAATGATAAATACTCTATATTTGGTTCTATTTTTTTAAGCTTTGAGATAACTTTTGAGGCTAATTTGTCACCAGATGGTTCACCTGTTAATACAAATATTTTTTTCATTTATACATTCTCCAAAGACTCCCATTATCTGATAATAAATATAAATCACCTGAGTTTTTTTGTATTTTTATATCTCTTATTCTACCTATTTTTTCTCGAAAAATAATTTCCTCGAATATTAAACTATTTTCATTAAATTTAAGTTTTCTTAATGATTGATCTTTAAGCGATGTTACTAATGCATCGCCATTCCATTCTTTAAAAGTATCTCCTTTATAAATAGTCATTGCACTCACAGCAATTGAGGGTACCCAATATTTAATTGCTTTTGTAAATCCAGGTTTCCATTTCGGGCCTATTTTTGTGCCAGAGTAATTAGTTCCGCCCCAGCCTAATATTTTCCATCCATAGTTTTCTCCGAAATTAGCTGTACCAAACCAATCACCTCCTTTTGCCCCATGATTAGTTATATAAATTTTATTATCAAAAGGCGATAAAGCCATACCTTGAGGATTTCTAACTCCTATTTGGTAAATTTCAGGTAACCAATCTTTTTTGTTTTTAAATTTCGGGTTATCTTTTGGAATAGATCCGTCAAGATTAATTCTAATTATACTCCCTGGATGTTTTGAAAAATCTTGTGCAATCATTCCTTGACCACGTTCGCCTGCTGTTGCATATAAATGATTGTCTTTAATTGCTAATCTAGACCCAAAGTGGTATCCAGAATTTATTGGTGGTTCAGCTCTAAAAATATTTTTAAAATTTATTTTTTTTTTATTAAAGATTCCTTTTGCAATAGATGTGCTTGATTTCCAATTGCCTCTATTTTCTGAATAAGTAATAAAAACTTGCTTATCATTATACAATACATCTAGCAATCCACCTTGTCCCTGACTAATAAAAGATAAGTTGTGTTGTATTTCATTTGCTTTTTTTTCATTTAAATTCAAAGCTAGTAGCTTGCCAGTTTTTTCTGTAATTATAACGTTATCTTCATCAATGAATGATAAGCTCCATGGTTTGTTTAAATTATCAAAAATTTTTTCAAATTTAATTTCTGAGGAGTATAAATTCGAAAAATTAAATAAAAATAGAAATATAAATATTTTTTTCATCCCCAAATTTTGTTCAATATCTCCTCTCTTTGACAACCATTTTTATACATCAGGTATCTTATAAAGTTCTTTTCATAGAAGTCTTGATGATATTCCTCAGCTACATAAAATTCTTTAAATTTTTTAATATAAGTTACGACTTTTTTATTAAATTTATTTTCAATATTTTTAATCGATCTCTGAATCATCTCTTTCTGATCATCATTTTTAAAGAAAACAACTGATTTGTAACTTTCACCTTTATCACAAAACTGGCCTTCTGCATCAAAAGGATCAACGTTAATCCAATAAATTTCTAAAAGTTTTTCAAAGTTTATTTCCGAGTTATCATAGGTAATCTCTAAAGTTTCATAGTGTCCAGTAGTATTTTTTACAACATCTTTATATTTAGGATTTTTAATGTGCCCACCTGAATAACCAGAAATAGTTTTAATAACACCTTCAACATTGTCAAAAGATTCTTCCATACACCAAAAGCATCCTCCAGCAAAATAAACTTTTTGTGTATTAGCTGCATGTAAATACTGAGAAAATATTATAAACCATAAAATTATAAATATTTTTTTCATTTTACTGTAATAAACATTCTGCTTTTATTGGCAAAACTGATACATTTGTTTTTTTCTAAAAAAACATTTTGTTTGCTTTTAAGTACAATTCCTTTAAGGCCAGCTGACTTACATTGTTTTAGAGTTTTTAAGCCTACAGTTGGTAAATCAATCCTTAAATCTTGTTTTTTCTTTGGAAATTTTACTAATACACCTTTCTTTTTAAATTTTTTACCTTTACTTCGTTGAAGCATTTTTTGGGTTCCTCCCCTACCTTCAATTGCAATTATTTTTTTATTTCTTACAACTGCTCCTTGGCTAAAAGTATATTTACCTAATCGATTTAATATTTTAATTGCTTTATTAATATCAGTTTTATCTTCTTTGTTAGGTTTTATTTTCGAGTAATTTCCTCTTGTTAGCGTTAAGTCAGGATTAAAGGATAATGAACTAATTGTTTTAATTCTTTCTTGACTTAGTATTTTAATAATTTCTTTCAAAATAGCTGCATCACCAAGTTTCGAGCTTTTGATTATTCTGGGCATATAATAAATACCCTTGAGATCTAATCGAAGTTTAGAAAAATTCGGCTTTTTTACTCTTCCTGCAAACAAAACTTTTTTGCAATTGTTCTCTTTTAATATTTTAATAATTCTTCCAAACTGCCCAATAGATGCAGCATTGGAATACCTATCATTTTTAAAAACTCTACTTTTTGTTAAATCAATTATTAAATATCTTACTTTTCTTTTTTTAATTTTTTTTAGAATTTCCTTTGGAAAATCTGTCTCTCCAAATATTAATCCGATCATTATTTATTCAATGGTAAGCAAATAGGTCTTTTTTTATCTTTTTCAATAAATCTTGTAACCTCTTGCACTAATTCATTTCCTTTGTATTCACCATTAATCCTATTTAAGTTTTCATGTAAGTTTTTAGATGAAAAAATATCTTTGTAAGCTTTATCTAAACCAATTATTTTTTTATTTTCATATTTTTGTCTTCTCAGGCCAATCAGATTTAATCCTTGTAAATAATTTCTATTTCCAATTGACAGGCCGAATGGTATTACATCTTTAAGTACGCCTGTCATTCCTCCAATCATCGCTAATCTGCCTATTCTGGTGAATTGTTGTACTGCAGAGTTCCCGCCGATTACTACTGAGTCTTCTATTGTTACATGCCCGCCTAAGGGAACATTGTTTGCTATAATTACGTTATTACCAATTTTACAATCATGTGCAACGTGAGATGATATCATTAATAAACAATTATTTCCTATCGATGTTTTTGTTCCTCCTCCAGCTGTACCTGGATTTATAGTTACATATTCTCTAATTAAATTATTTTCTCCTATTTCAAGAGAATTTTTTTCTCCTTTAAATTTTAAATCTTGTGGTTGAGTCCCAATAGATGCAAATGGAAATATTTTGGTTCCTTTTCCTATAGTTGTGTTCCCTTCTATATGTACATTTGATATTAACTCTACGTTCTCTTCTATAGTTACGTTAGGTCCAAGATAGCAATAAGGACCGACCTTTACATTTTTAGAGATTTTAGCTTTGGAATTAATTTCGCTTGATTTGTGTATCATTCTTTTCTATCTACAATTGTTGCTGACCATTCGGCATCAGCCATTCTTTTACCGTTTACTTTTGCAGTTCCTTTGTATTTCCAAACTCTGCCATGAGATCTGATTGCCTCTATCTCTAAATGTAAGTCACAATCAGGTACGACCGGATTTCTAAATTTTGCTTTTTCGACACTCATTAAGTAAACTAATTTATTAGCATATTCTTTAGGGTCTATGCCGTGAGCTGTTAGGGCTGCAGCAGCTTGACCAAAAGCTTCGACAATAAGGACACCAGGCATAACAGGTTGACCGGGGAAATGACCCTGAACATAAAAGCCATCTTTTTTAACCTTCATAATAGCTGTTGCTGATTTTAAAGGAACAATATTAATTAATTTATCAATCAATAACATTGGTTCTCTATGTGGTAACAATTTTTCAATTGTTTTTCTATCTATTGTCTTTTCACTCATTTGTTTTTCAAAAACTCTTTAATTGAAACAGCTGGATATCCCATTACTATTTGATTGTCAGGTATATCTTTAACAACGCCACTACCTCCTCCAATTTTAACATTATTACCAATTTTTAAATGGCCTGAGATTCCTGCTTGACCTCCTATTGAAACATTATTTCCAATTGTAGAACTTCCTGCAAAACCTACTTGTCCAGCAATCATACAATTATCTCCTATTTTTACGTTATGAGCTATGTGAACCTGATTATCTATATACGTATTTTCTCCTATACAAGTTTCATCTAATGAACCTCTGTCTATTGTGCAGGACCCAGCTATTTCAACATTGTTTTTTATGTTAACATGTCCCACATGAGGAAATTTAAAATTGTTTCCTTTAATTGGAATAAATCCAAATCCTTTTAAACCAATTTTGCATCCATCTTGTATAACCACACTATCTCCAATATAAGAATTTTTAATTAACACTTGAGATCCAATAACACAATTTTTGCCTACCACCACATCATGTTCGATAATACTATTTGAACCCACGAATGAATTTTTACCAATTTTAACATTTTTACCAATTAAAACATTATTACCAAATTTTACAGCTGGAAATTTGCTCTTGCTTGGTTTTTGGAGGCTTAAATCTGGATAATCTAAATCAGAGTCTGGATAAAATTTTTTTAATACTTTCGCTAGTTCAAATAATACGTTTTTTACTAAAATTATTTTACAATTTTTTGGTAAGTGTTTCTTTAATTTTTCTGTTGTAATACAAACTGATGCCTTTGTTTTTTTTGCTAGATTTTCATATCTAACAGAGTCATAAAATGTTAGATCATGCTTTATTGCTTCTTTTAAGGTTTTAACATTTTGAATATCAAAATTAATTTTTGTGTAAGGAAATAAAACTTTTAGTTTAAAAGGTCCTTTATTACGAAAAAAAAATTTTTTTTCCATTTATCATTTGATTGTAATAGATTTAACTTCTCTGTTCAAAATTTCCATTATCTGAGAAGTTATTTCAAGAGTTTTGTCTCCTAATAATATATTTTTTTTATCCAAAACAACTCTAATTTTATTATCTTCCATGTATTTTTTCATAATAGGGTTTAATTTGTTAAGCAATTCTTTTTTTGCTTTTGCTCTTGATGTAGCTAATTGATTAATTGACTTTTGTTTATCTTTTTGAAGTTTCTGAACTTTTTTTCTTAAATCCACTATATTTTTTTTAAATTCCTCTTCTTTCATAATTTTTTTTTTTTGATATAAGTTGTGTCTCCTCTTTTTTTAGATCTTCTTCAATTTTTTTAAATTTTTCACTTTCTGATTTAAATTTTTTTTTAAGTGATTCTTGTGCTTTTTTTCCCGCAGAGCTTTCATTTAACACTTTAGTAAAATCTATAAAATGAGGCGTATCTGCACTTAAATTTGTTATTAAAAATGTTAAAGATAAAATTAAAATTATTTTTTTCATGATTAAAATGTTGTTCCAAGTCTAAAATTAAATCCTTCGGTGATATCTGTGCTAGCTTTAGAAATATTTTGTGCAAAAATGAAAGACATAGGACCTACAGGTGAAATCCAACTGGTATTTATTCCTACAGAGGATCTTATTTTGTTAGAGTCGTCAATTTCATCAGAATAATCAACATGCCAAACATTACCCATATCTAAAAAAGCTCCAACATCAATTTTGCTGCTTTCTGGTAATAGATTTGGAAAAGTCGTTTCTAAGCTTAGTGATGCTAAATAATTACCTCCGACATAATCATTTCCATCTTTAGGACCTATTTTACCAGATTCAAATCCTCTTAATCTAGAAGTTGAAAGATTCTGTCTTTTACTCAACCTGACATCTTTGTCGTCTAAGCCATGTATTCCAGATACAAAAAATTTAGCTGAGCCAATTATATCTTCTGTTAAAGATCTGTATATATTTGACCCAAAGGAATTTCTTATAAACGGGCTATCAGCATATATTGGCAGTTCTTGAGAAAAAGAAGTTAAATAACCAGAGGTCGGCATAAAAGCTCTATCTCTTTTATCTGAAGAAATTTGATAACTTAAAGTTAGATCTGTAAATGTTCCCGCTTGTTTCTTCAAATTTGAAGACGCAGTGTCTTGTACAGTTAATTTGTCAGAATTTAAATTTATATTAGGCGCTATGAAAATATCTTTATACTGTTCAAATTTAGTACCAGCGCCCAAAGTAATAGCTGAGTTCTCATAACCAGAGTCAGGTTTATCATTAGTTAAACTTGAAATTCTTAAATTTAATGCATTACCGGAATAATTAAAATTAGGATTATTTACTTGAATTTGTCCTTTTAAACTTTCTTCAGAAACATTGAAACTAGTAATAAATTTAATCCCATTTCCTAAAAAATTATTTTCAGTGACATTAAAAGCAAAACTAGCACCTTCTGTTCCAACCCCTGCTCCTGCGCTGATTTCACCAGTGGGTTTTTCTTCAACCGAAATATCGATTATTTTTAAATCTTCTTCTGAACCTTTGCTTACATTACTTTCTACTATACCAAAAATATTTCTTGCTTTTAACTTAGCAAGTGATTGTTCTAATTTAAGATTATTAAATGGATCTCCTTCATCAAGAAGTAATTCAGATCTTATTACATTTTCATTAGTCACTGAATTTCCTTTAATGTTAATTCTCTCAACTGTTTCCTTTTTTCCTTCTTTAATATTAACTTTAACTTGAATACCATCTCCAACTAGTGTTTCTGATACAGAATGTTCAACGAATTGTAAATTATTACTTGCTATAATTAAATCTAGATTATCTAATATTTTTTTAACTTTAAAAGGTGAATAATATTCACCTATATTTTTTTTATAATCTTTTTGTATTTTTGAAAACAATTCTTTGTCAAATGTTGGACTTACTTCGGTTTCAAATTTTACAAATTTATACCTTGTACCAGCATTAATGGTAAAATTAACTTCAATGTCGCTTCCAACTAATTCAATATTGTTAGATAAAACTTGTACATCATAATAACCTATTGACTTATAATAGTTTGATAACAGTCTTTTATCTAAATCAATATTTTGTTTTGCTAAATAAACATTTTTAGTTATGAATTTCCAAAATTTATATTCTTCTGAAACAATTATGTCTCTTAATCTTCGATCTCTAATTTTTTTATCTCCTATAAAAGATATTTTTTTAATTTTTGATCTTTCGCCTCTTTCTAGAACAAAATAAAGATTTATACGATTTAATCCTAAATCTTCCTCTCTTACCGTCACTTCACTAAAATTAAAACCTATTGAAGAATAAAGTTTTTTGATTATATCTACATCGTTGTTTATTTTGTTTTTGGTATAAGGTCCATTTTTCTTTGAAGATATCAATTCAAGCATCGCCTCTTTATATTTTTTTGTTTTTTCTCCTTTAATAATAATCTCATTTATTACTTTATATTCTTTAACATTTACTATGAGAGTATTATTTTGAAGCTTAATATTTATATTTTCAAAAAAACCTGTTTCATATAAATTTTTAATTATTAAATTTATATCATTTGTATTATAATTTTTTGGTATTTTAATATCACCATATACCTTGATGGTTTCTTTGCTTACTCTGTCATTGCCTATTACTTCTAGTTTAGTAATTTCTGCTGCATTAGCAGTAGTAAATATAAAAAGTATAATGAATAAAATTTTTTTCATGCTTTTTTTTCAATTAATTTCATAGTTATGTTCTTTGACCAACTATCCACTTTGTAGATATTCTTTAAATTAACAGGTTTTATTGAAGCCATTTTATTAAAATCTTTATTATTTAAAATTCTAGAGAGATATACCATAATTGAGTTAAAAGTAATTTTTTTTTTTAAAAATAAATCAACTAATATTTCATTAGAACCATTAACTATTACGGCTCCAGAGGGGTGTTTTTGTACCGTTTTTAAAATATTAATTGAGGGAAATCTTTTTTTGTCAACTTTACGAAAAACTAAATTTTTATTCTTGTTAAAGTTATTTTTAGAACTAATATAGTTTTTATCTTTTATATTTTTATCGTTTGCAAACATCGCGTTTGAAATTGGTATTGTCATATCAGGTAGATGATAAATCATTTTTGACAGCCCATTTTTAAAATTAACAATGGCATGTACCAAAGATTGAGGGTGAATAAGAATTTTATATTTGTTAAAATCATAAGGAAATATTTTACTAGCTTCTAATACTTCTAAAACTTTATTCATTAATGTTGCAGAATCTATAGATATTTTTTTTCCCATAGACCACTTTGGGTGTTTTATTGCTTGATATGGCTTTATTTTTGAAAATTTATTTAATGGCAAGTTGAGAAAAGGTCCACCAGAAGCTGTAATAAAAATTTCTTTAATTTCATCGTTTTTACAATCTTTGGTTAACTCAAAAATTGAATAATGTTCAGAATCAATTGGTACAATTTGTGTTTTACTTTTTTTTGAAATTTTTTCTATTAGGTTCCATCCACAGATAATCGCTTCCTTATTTGCAATTAACATTTTTTTACTTTTTTTTATTAAGTTTAACGTAGGTTCCAGACCAGCAACTCCAGGAATAGCAGAAATTGTTATATCAAATTTTTTTTTTTGTTTAAAAATATTATTATAGTTATTAAATAACTTTATTTTTTTATTATAAGATATTTTTTTTTTTATTTTTAAAAATGTATTTAAATCTTTAATAATATAATTATTGGGTTTATATTTTTTAATTTGAAATAATATTTTTTTAGTATCTGTGTTAGCGACTAGAGTGTCGATAATAAAATCATTTTTATTAGCGATAGCAACTTTTAATGTACTTGATCCAATTGACCCCGTAGCTCCAAGTATACAAATTTTTTTCTTCATAGTATAAAAATGATAAATATAAAACCAATTGGCAATCCTAATAAAATACCATCAACTCTATCTAGGATACCTCCATGTCCTGGTAATATATTTCCAGTATCTTTAAGTTTAGATTTTCTTTTTAAATATGAAAAAATTAGATCTCCAGCTTGCACTGCTAATGATATTCCGACTCCTATAAAAATAAAACTTATATCGAATTTGTCTGTAAGATAATAAAACAAAATTATACTTGCAATAATTGCTAAAAAGAAAGAACCTATGCTTCCAGATATAGTTTTATTGGGACTTATTTTAATTAATTTTGGTCCTTTAAAATATTTTCCAAAAATGATTCCGCCCATATCTGAACATATACAAATTATTAGAATAGAAAATATTATTATCTTTAAATTTAAATAAAATGAAGTAATAACAAAAAATGCTGAAAATAAAAATAAATAAAAAATGAAAACCAAATTATATATTAATTGTGTAATTTTTTTATTTTGATTAATTATTTTAATCATTCTAGAGAATTCTATGAATGAAAAAATACAACCTAATAATAAAATTAGCATCAACACTTCATTTTTTAAAAACATAGCTGTCATTAATAGCAATAGTAAAACCGATGTAATAATTCTTTTTTTCAAATTTTTATTCACTAAATGCCCCCAAAATTTCTTTTAATTTTTGAAAAATTATCTATTATTTTTTTTAAATCTCTAGCTTTAAAGTCTGGCCATAATTTTTTTACAAAATAAATCTCGCAATATGCTAATTGCCATAACATAAAATTGCTCAATCTATTTTGACCACCAGTTCTTATAAGTATATCTGGGTGGGGAATATTTTTTGTATACAAGTTTTTATCAATCATTTTTTCATTAATTCTACTATTTTTTCTTACTTTATTGAATGAATGAATTAGTTCTCTCTTAGAGCCATAATTTATTGCTAAATTTACTATAATTTTTTTTGTTTCTTTTGGTTTTAATAACAACTGTTTTTAATATTTTTTTTAGTTTTGTCGGTAAATTTTTATTTTCCCCTAAAATATTTACCTTAATTCCATTGTTAATGATATTTTTAAGTTCTTTTTTAAAATAAACATCAATAAGACTAAATAAAAATTTAATTTCTTTTCTCGGCCTTTTCCAATTCTCTGTAGAAAAAACGTAAAACGAAATTACCGGAATGCCATATTTTACTGAGGCTTGAACAACTTTTTTTACTGTCTGTACACCGTTTAAATGTCCAAAATTTCTACTTTTTCTTCTTTTTTTTCCCCACCTTCCATTACCATCCATAATAAAGGCAACGTGGTTGAGTTTGTTCATATTTGTAAGATTTCTTTTTCTTTTTCGGATAAAATATTCTCTATAACCTCAATATTTTTATCTGTTATTTTTTGTATATTTTTTTCAAAGTTTTTGTTTTGATCCTCACTAATTTTTTTGTCTTTTAATATTTTTTTCAATTCTTCGTTTCCTTCTCTTCTTATATTTCTTACTGATACTTTGCTTTTTTCACCCAATGTTTTTAATACTTTAATAAGCTCTTTTCTTCTTTCTTCAGTAAGGTTTGGAATTCTAATTCTAATTGTTTGCCCATCAATTTGTGGGTTTATTCCTAAATCAGATTTTTGAATTGCAGAGTCTACGAAGGCCACGTTTGATTTATCCCAAACTTGAATGCTTATTAATCTAGCTTCAGGTATATTTACGGTTGCAAGTTGATTTATTGGCATTTGCTGTCCGTATACTTCTACTTTTATAGTATCTAACATCGAGGGGTTAGCTCTACCTGTCCTTAAAGTACTTATATCTTTCTTAAGAGACTGAATACTTTTTTCCATTTTTAATGAATAAAGCTTTTCATCAAATTCGGTGCTCATGTACTTTTATACTCCTTCACCAACTTTATATCTCAAAAATTGTTTTATTTTAATTTCTTTATCAGCTTTGTTTTCCTTTAAAACGTCTAAAACCTTTTTTTTAGGATCCATAATCCATGCTTGACTTAATAAAGTGTTGTCTGAAACAAATTTATTTAGTTTTCCTTTTGATATTTTTTCTATCATATCTCCCTTTTTGCCAGAATTTATTAATTCTGCTTTAATGATTTCATTTTCTTTTTCAATAATTGTTTTATCTATTCCGGAATTTTCTATGGCAAGCGGACTTGAAGCTGTTATGTGCATAGCTAATTTATTTCCTAAATTTATATTTTTTTCATCAGATAAACCTTCTATTTTAACCACTGATATGATTTTACCTATATTTTTTTCAATTGCAGTGTGTACATAAAAAAAATTTTTTCCATCTTTTTTATCAAAAAAATTTGTTCTTCTAATTGTTATTTTTTCACCTATCTTAGATATCAAGGTAACAATGTTTTCTTCAACTGTTATGTTGTTTTTCATTTTTGATTTTAGCAAATTTTCAAGATTGCCCTTAACAATAAAATTTATTTCAGAAGTTTCTTTGCAAAAATTTATAAAATCTTTATTTTTTGCTACAAAATCAGTCTCACTATTAATTTCGATAAGTGAAATTTCGCCATTCTTTTCATAAGCCAGTGCTAATCCTTCGGAAGCTGTTCTGCCCATCTTCTTTGTGGCTTTAGCAATTCCTTTTTTTCTAAGATACTCTATCGATTTTTCAATATCGCCTTTGTTTTCATCTATTGCCAATTTGCAATCTTTGAATCCTACTCCTGTAAGCTCTCTTAATTTTTTAATATTGTCTAATAGGTCCTTATTTGACATTGCATGCTAGATTATTTTTTTTTTGATTTTTCTTTTTTCTCTGAATTTTTTATTTCTTTTTTAATTTCAGTCGGATCTTTTTTTTCAATATTTTTTTCAGCATCTTTGATTGTTGATTTTAAAAGCTCACAATATAAGTTTATTGATCTCCTTGCGTCATCATTTCCAGGTATTGGAAAGTCTATTCCTGTTGGATCTGAATTTGTATCTAAAACTGCAATAATAGGTATATTTAATTTTTTAGCTTCATTTACCGCTAAAGACTCTATATTGGTGTCGATAATAAATATTAATTTAGGTAAGGACTTCATTTCGGAAATGCCTCCTAGAGATCTTTGTAATTTATCTCTTTCTTTTCCAAATTTTAAAATTTCTTTTTTTGTAAAGCCAGTATTTTCATCAGATAATTGTTTATCTAATGTTTTCATTCTTTTTATTGAATTTTGAATTGTATTCCAGTTAGTAAGCATGCCCCCTAACCATCTATAATTAACATAGAACTGCCCAGTGTCTTTTGCTAAAGAACTAACCTGTTCAGAAGCTTGTTTCTTAGTTGATACTATAAGTATTTTACCACCAGTAGATATTGATTTATGGACTGTAGCTAATGCATTTTTTAAAAAATTTACAGTTTGTGTTAAATCGATAATATGAATTGAGTTTTTTTCTCCAAAAATATATTTTTTCATTTTTGGATTCCATCTTAAGGTTTTGTGCCCTAAGTGCACGCCTGCCTCTAAAAGTTGTTTTATGTTTACTTCTGGTACATTCATAATTTTCCGGTTATTCCACCACAACTGTTCCACTAAAGGACCGGTAGGGCGTTTACCCTTAACGTTGTGTGCGTTTTATTTAGAGTTTAATATAGGTTAATTTTTAATAAATCAAGCATCTAAAATGTTATTTTCTTTACGTAATTTCTATTTTTTAGATGGTTAAAATGACTGAAACTTATTTTTCTTGAATTTTTTAAATCAAATACAATCTTCTTGTCTTTATCGGGCAAAATTAAACTAACTCGGGTTTCTCCCTCCTCTTTTAAATATTCTTTTAGATCACTCAAGTCGTAGTTTTCATTTAATTCGATTGATATATTTTTGTAAGGTTTGCTCACCATTTCTTTTAGTTGTAGTATTTTTTTTACGTTTATTCTTCTAGTTATATTATCGTCTGTAAATTTATCCTTTTGCAATGTAAGAACATAAGATTCTGACTCATGTAGTTTATCTCTATTAAGAATTAAATTATCTGAAAAAATAAATAATTCGAATTCTCCTTCATTATCACTAAATTTAACTATAGCAAAAGGTGTTCCTTTTGCACTTTTTTTTTCTTGTATTGACATTATTGTACCAGCAACAATTCCTTCTGTATGTGTATCAATTATAAAATCTTTGTAAGAACGAATTTTTAATTGAGTAAAAATATCCTTATATTCATTTAAAGGGTGATCTGAAATATAAAAACCTAATGACTTAAATTCCTCAGATAAAAGTTCTTTTTTGTTCCATTTTGAGTTTGAGTCAAATTTTATTTCATTATTATATAATTCATCTTTCTCTTTAAACATGCTTGTTTGTTTGCTAATCTTATCTTCATAATTAATCTTGTTTAGTTGAATCATTTTTGGAATGGAATTTAATAGTTTTTTTCTATTGTTATCTAGTCCATCAAAAGCACCAGATTTTACTAAACCTTCCATTTGTAATTTATTAATATCTTTAGGGTCTATTCGATTGATAAAATCACTTATAGAACTAAATTTACCATTTTTTTCTTTTTCTGATACAACATTTGATATAGCCTCAAATCCAACGCTTTTTATAGCGCCTAATCCATAATAAATTCTATTTTTTTCTGCTTTAAAATCTGCCTTACACAAATTAATATTTGGTCTTATAACTTCTACTTTTAGTCTCTTAAGTTCCTCTACAAATTCTCTTAGTTTGCCAGTATTTGTTAATTCTGTTGACATTGTTGATGCGATAAAATCTTCTTTATAATATGTTTTTAAATAAGCCGTTTGAAAGGCGATTAAAGCATAAGCGGCGGCGTGGCTTTTATTAAAACCATATTCAGCAAAAGGTTCGATTTTCGTAAAGATGTAATTTGCTAAATCTTTTTTAATATTATTTTTAATAGCTCCACTTACAAATCTTTCTTTCTGTCTTTCTAACTCAGCTCTCTTTTTTTTTCCCATAGCACGCCTTAAAATATCTGCTTCTCCGGCTGTAAATCCAGCTAGTGTTTGTGCTATTTGCATAACTTGTTCTTGATAAATAATTATTCCATAAGTAGGCTTTAAAATTTTTTCAAGGGTTGGATGTATATACTCGGGTTCTCTAATTTTATTTTTACAATCATTATATATTTTAATATTACTCATCGGGCCTGGCCTATAAAGTGCTACTAAAGCGATAATATCGTCGAATTTATTTGGCTTCATTTGTTTAATGGCCTCTCTCATACCAGTACTTTCAAGTTGGAATAAACCGGTTGTTTCTCCTGTAGCTAATAATTTAAAAACATTTTGATCATCTAAATCTATTTTTTTAATATCTATCTTAACTCCTTTGTCATTTAACATTTTTATAGTTTTATCTATTACTGTTAATGTTTTGAGACCGAGTAAATCAAACTTAACTAAGCCAGCGTTTTCAGCGGAATACATATCGAATTGTGTAGAAGGTAAAAATAAATTAGAACTATGATCTTTGTATAATGGAACTTGTTTGGTTAGCTCTTCTCCTGCAATTACAACTCCAGCTGCATGTGTAGCCATATTTCTATTTAAACCTTCAATTTTTAGAGATAATTCAATTAATTTTTCAACTTTATTATTTTTTTTAATTTCTTCTTTAAATCTTGGCTCTCTATCAATCGACTCTTTTAAAGTTAATGGCCTTGATGGGTCGAAAGGTATCATTTTACATATTTTATCTACATAACCGTAAGGAAGACCAATGACTCTACCAACATCTCTTAAAGCCATTCTAGCTTTAAATTTTCCGAATGTAATAATATGAGCAACTCCTCCTTTATATTTATTTTTTAGATATTCAAAAACCTGATCTCTTTTTTCCTCACAAAAATCAATATCGAAATCTGGCATTGATATACGATCTGGATTTAAAAATCTTTCAAATATTAAATTAAATTTGATAGGATCTAAATCAGTAATATCTAAACAATAAGCAACTAAAGAACCTGCTCCTGAACCTCTGCCTGGTCCTACCGGTATAAAATTTTTTTTTGCCCATTTTATATAATCTGAAACTATTAAGAAATAACTTGAGTATTGCATTGAATTTATTATTTTAATTTCATGCATTAGTCTTTTTTCATATATAGTTTTAATATCTTTTTTAATTTTATTTTCTTCTTTTTCAAAAATATAATTATCAAGTTTAGTTTTCAAACCGATTTTCGCCTGTTCTAACAGTTCTTGATTTACTGAAGAATTTTTGGTTTTAATTGATGGTAAAATAGGTTTTGATTTTTTTGGTTTAAAGTTAAATCTTAAAGGAAAATTGAAATTATTTTCTAGAGCTTCAGGTATATCTTTATATAAATTAATTAACTCACTAGATTTTCTTATATGATGTAAGTTGCTAAATTTTACTCTATTTCGATCATCAATAAATCTTTTTTCCCTTATACAAGTTAACGCATCATGCGCTTCGGATATGTTTTGATCCAAATAATATACCTCTTGTGAGGCAATAAGAGGTAGATCAAATTTATTTGATAAGTTAATCAAAAACTTTTCAAATAAACTTTCATCATTTTCATTATGTCTTTGAATTTCAAGATAAAAGTTATCTTTAAAATTTTCTTTTAATTTTAAAATTACTTCTTCAGCTTTTTTTATCTTATTGGCTTTAAATAAAACTCCAATTAAATCTATCATTCCTCCTGATAAAATTATTAAATCTTCTTTATTATTAAAAAGATCTGTTAATTGACAATTAGGCTCTTCATTAGTGTCTTGATTTAAAAAACTGTTTGATGAAAGTTTTATTAAATTATTGTATCCATTTTTAGTAGTTGCGAACAATGGCATTTTTGCAATAATTTTATCAAATTTAAAATTAATTTGTGTTCCAATTATTGGCTGGGGTCCTATTTTACTAATTTTTTCAGAAAATTCTAAGGCTCCACATAGATTAAAACTATCACAAATTCCAATAGCTTTTATTTTATTTTCTCTGCAGTGCTTTGATAAGTCATCAATTCTTACAGCACCTTCGCAGATAGAATATTGAGTATGAATTTTAAAATTAGTAAATTGATTATTTGAGTTCATTAACTCTTTTTTATTATATTTCCCTTAGAAATAATCAATTTATAATCTGCTTTGTTAGCAAGTTCTCTATTATGAGTTGCAAATATGATAGATTTATTAAGTTTTTTTAATTTTTGAAAATATGAAAAAATATTCAAAGATGTTTTTTCATCTAAATTACCAGTTGGTTCGTCAGCTAAAATTAAATCAGTTTTAGCTATTAAGGTTCTAGCTATTGCAACTCTTTGTTGTTCACCTCCCGAAAGTTCATTGGGATAATGATTAAATCTACCTTGTAAATTAAATTGTTTTAATATTTTTTTAGAGCTCTCTCTTGAATTTTTATAATTTTCACCTCTTATTAACAGTGGCATCATAACATTTTCTAAAGCATTAAAATCAGACAAAAGATTATTATTTTGAAAAATTAACGAGATATTTTTTCTTCTTAATAAATCCTTTTCTTTCTCGTCATAATTTCTAGTATCATTGCCCTTAAAAATAATTCTACCTAAAGAAGGACTATCTAAAAGTGCAACTAGGTGTAAAAATGTAGACTTGCCAGAACCTGAAGGACCAATTAATGCAACTAGTTCTCCGGCTTTAAAAGAAATATTGACGTTATTGAAAATTTCTATTTTTTTATTATTAATATCAAAAACTTTTTTTAATTTTTCAACTTTTGCAATTATTTTATTCATATTTTAAAGCTGTTGTTGGATTCATTTTTGAAATTGTTCTAGCAGGAAAATAGGATGCCAAAGCTGTAATTAATAATGAAAAAGTGAATATTATTAATATAGAAGTAAAGTTTACATCACTTGGCATTTCCTCTAAAAAATAAACATCTGAGGGAAAAATATTAATATTCAAAAATTCTGAAAAAAATAATCTTATTTTTTCAATATAGATTGAAAATATAGTTCCAACAAATATCCCTAGTATTGTTGCTGAGAAACCAATAGTAAAACCTGTTAAGAAAAAAGTTTTTTTTATTGATTTATTACTAAATCCCAAAGTTTTGAGAATAGCAATCTCTCTTGTTTTATTTTTAATTAAAATAGTTAGTCCCGATATTATGTTAAATGCAGCAACTATTATGATAAGAGTTAAAATAATGAACATTACGTTTCTTTCAACTTTCAAAGCGCTAAAAAAAGACTTGTTCAAATCTGACCATGAATAAACAAAAAGGTTTTCATTTAGTTTTTGAATTTCTTTTTTAAAAAAATTTGCTTTTAGAGGATCATTTAAATAAATTTCAATATTAATATCTTCTTTTTCTTTTTCAAATAATGAAAGTGAATCTTTTAAATCTATATAGATTAAGTTTTGGTCAAATTCATAAAAACCACTATTAAATATACCGACTATTTCAAAGCTTTCTTGTTTGGGCACACCTCCAATAGGAGTACTCATAAAAAAAGAGGACATAAGATTAATTTTGTCACCAATTTCTAAATTTAAATTAAAAGCTAGTTCTCCACCTATGAACGCTTTCCCTTTTCCAAATTTAAAATGATTTCCTTTAAATTTTTCATTATTAAGTAGCAGCTTATTGATATCTTTGTGCTCAATGCCTTTAACGAGAATACCTTTGGCTGTATCATTAGATAAAATGACCGCTTCTCCATTTATTGACCTTGAAAATTTGAAATCTTTATATTTGATTATTAAATTTTCATAAAAACTTTGACTAATTTTGTTGCCGCTTGGTTCTATTACTAGATGGGGGTTTAATCCTAGAATTTTATTCGTCAAATCAGCCCTAAATCCATTCATAACTGACATTACAATTATAAGTATGGATACTCCTAGCATAATTCCTAAAAAAGAAAAAATAGAAATTACTTTCAGAAAACCCTCTTTTTTTTTAGGCTTTAAGTTTCTGTATGAAATTATTCTTTCTACTTTTGTAAACAATTTATTCTTTAAGTTTTTTTATTATGTCATCTAAACTTAATATCGATGATTCTGAACCTACCTCCTTAAATTCAAAATTATTATCTTTAGATTTTGATCCAACTATAATTTGGTATGGGATTCCGATTAAATCGTGTTTTTTAAATTTATTAGACATATTCTCATCAAGATCATCCAACAATGCGTCAATATTTTGATTTTTAAGTTCCTTATATATTTTTTCAGCTTTTACTAGGTTTTCTTTATCATTTTTACTAACTGCTGGAATAATAACGACGTCGAATGGTGAAATAGATTTAGGCCATTTCATAATTTCTTTATCATATTTTGCCTCTATAATTGCGCCCACTAATCTTGAAACTCCAATTCCATAAGAGCCCATTTTAACTGCATTTTTTATTCCCTCTTTGGAGTCAACAAAACAATTTAAAGGCTTAGAATATTTGTCTCCAAAATAAAAAATGTGGCCTACCTCAATGCCTTTTGTTGTTATTTGATCTGATTTTGAAACTTTTTTATTAAATTCCTCTTGATTAAATTTATCGTCAGTTACTGCATATATAGAAGAAAAATCATTTCTCATTTTTTCTAATGATTTAGTCTCAAATTTATATTTGTTAATATCAATTTCAAATATTTTTTTGTCGGCATATATTTTACTTTCGCCTGTATCTGCTAAAATAATAAACTCATGCGATAAATCTCCGCCAATGGGTCCAGTAGCAGCGGACATTGGAATAGCATTAATACCTAACTTTTGAAAAGTTCTCAAATAGGAATAAAACATTTTATTATAAGATATCTTTGCAGATTCATCGTTTAAATCAAAAGAGTATGCATCTTTCATATAAAACTCTCTGCATCTCATTACTCCAAATCTTGGTCTAATTTCATCACGAAACTTCCATTGAATATGATAAAGCATTTGAGGTAAAGATTTATAAGATTTTATACTTGATCTAAATATCTCTGTAATTAGTTCTTCGTTAGTTGGCCCGTATAACATCTCTCTGCCTTGACGATCTTTTATTCTTAACATTTCTTCTCCGTAGTCATCATATCTACCACTCTCTTTCCAAATATCTGCTGACTGTATAGTGGGCATTAACATTTCTTGAGCGCCAATTAAATTTTGTTCATCACGAACAATTTGTTCAATTTTTTTCATTACTTTATAGCCCAGCGGTAGCCAAGAATAGATTCCGGCAGCTGATTGTTTTATCATTCCTGCTCTTATCATTAGTTGATGTGATTTAACTTTAGCTTCAGAGGGTAAATTTTTTGTAATTGGAATAAATAATTTCGATATATACATTTATTGTAAAATTTCTCTTAAATTTAAATAATTAATACTTACCATATAGTATATGCCCATAAAAATTATTGAAGTAATTAATGTTGTGAATAAAAACTTTTTACCAATTTCAGGGTTTTTTGGTGCGCCTGAGTCAAATCCTTCTAACTTTTTATCAATTTCTGGGGGATTTGATTTTATTCCTACAGGGAGCATTGCAAAAAATACTACCCACCAAATACACACGTAAACTATTATAGATCCAGTTATACCCATTAAATCCTAGCAATATTTATATTTGTGAAAGGTTTTTTTCCAGTTTTCTCTTTTACTATTCGTCTGCAACTTTGTTTAAGTATTTCTATTAAATTTTTTTCTTGATTTTTATTGTCTATTGAAAAAGTTCTACAGATACTAAAAATCTCGTCTTCCATCTCAAATACAAAGTTTTCCTCTATTTCGCTTTGAGGAATACCTTTAAAAGAAATGACTGGTTTTTTAATTTTTCCATTATTAGCCACAATTAATGTAACTTCTAAATAACCATTGTTAGAAATATTTCTCCTTTCTTTTATTGACGGTGATTCTGCACTCACACCAATGTTTCCATCCAAATACATTCTACCTGATGGGGCTTTGTCAATTATTTCAGGAGCTTTATTCGAATTTATTTTAATAATGTCACCATTTTCAACTTGAATGGTTGATGGTATTTGCATTTCTTTTGCAAACTTCGCATGTTCTTTCATATGACGGTGTTCTCCGTGAACAGGTATAATAGATTTTGGCCTTACCCATTTATACATTTCTTTTAAATCATCGCGATTTGGATGCCCTGATACATGAACAAATGCATTTTCTTCAGTGATAAGATCAATATTTTTTTTTACTATTTGGTTTTGTAAACTATAAAGTTTTTTTTCATTACCAGGAATTATTTTAGATGAAAATATAATTGTATCTCCTTCCTCTAAATGTACATCTGGGTGCGTATCATTGATAATCCTATTGGTTGCACCCATTGGTTCTCCTTGGCTGCCTGTGCTTAGATATATAATTTTATCTCTAGAAACTTTTTTTGCATCTCTTTGGTCAATTGGTTCAATTAAATTCTGAAGATAACCACATTGCCTTGCAGCTTTATAAATTCTATGCATGGATCTTCCTACTAGCGATATAACTCTATTTGTTTTTTGAGCACAATAAAATATTGTTTCCATTCTCGCAACATTTGATGCAAAAGAAGTAACTAAAATTCTTTTCTTTTTATTTTCTATAATTTTTAAAAGACTTTCTCGAACATCTGACTCTGATCCTGCTTTTCCTGGATTAAAAACATTTGTAGAATCACAAATCATTGTTAAGACTCCCTTATCTCCTATCTTTTTTAATTTATTTTGATCTACTTCACCTCCAATTAACGGGTTAGGATCGACTTTCCAGTCTCCAGTATGTAAAATAGTGCCCAGAGGAGTAGTTATACTCAATCCATTTGGTTCTAAAATTGAGTGAGTTAGAGTAATAAAATCAATATCAAAAGGACCTAATTTAATTTTACTGTTCAAAGGTACAATTTTTAAATATTTAGACACATCAATTTTTTTTTTCTTTAAATTTTTCTTGTAATAAAACAGCAGTGAATGGGGTTGCATAGAGAGTACATTTTAAGCTAGGCCATATTTGAGCAACTGACCCTATATGGTCTTCATGAGCATGCGTTAAGACAATGCCTAATAAATTTTCTTTTTTATCAATAATAAAACCTGGGTCAGGATATATCAGATCAATTCCTGGGATAGAGTCATCAGCAAAAGTAACTCCCATGTCAACAATTATCCATTTATGATCTGGGTTATTTCCATAAGCATATAAATTCATATTCATACCAATTTCACCAGAGCCACCTAGAGGGCAAAATAATAATTCATCCTTCATGTATTTGAGCTTTTAATTACTTTAAAGAGCCCTAAAATTGTTAAGTCTTTTACAATTTTAGATTTAAATTTTATTGAATTTTTGAAGATATTTGACAAACCACCAGTAAGAATTAAATCAAATTTCTTTTTAGTTTGTTTAATAATCATCTTGATTAGATTATCAATTAAACCTGTGTAACCCCAATAAAAACCTGACTTTACAGCAGCACTAGTATTTTTTCCTATAACATTTGAAATTGGAGTTACTTTTAAATTGGGTATTAAAGAAGCTTTCATAACTAATGTTTTTAAAGATAAATTCACACCTGGAGCAATAATTCCACCTAAATATTTGTCGTTAATCACAATATCAAATGTTGTAGCAGTTCCAAAATCAACAATGATAAAATTTTTGTTTTTTTTGGATATTCCAATAGCGTTGGCTAATCTATCAGATCCAACCTGCTTTTTGTTTACTTTGATTTTAATGAAATTCTTTAATTCTATTTCTTTAAGTTCTTTTGGTGATACTTTTATGTTCTTCTTTAAATAAACTTTAATTTTTTTATAAGTTTTTGGCACTACACTACTAAAAATTATTTTTTTTATTAAAAATTTGTACTTATTAAGAATCCTTAATTTCTTTTGGAGATATTTAGGTTCTATTTTGCTAGTTTTTAAAATTAGCTTTTTTGATATTTGTTGATTTTCTTTAATCAAGCATATCTTAGTTTCTGTGTTACCTATATCACCAATTAAATACATTGTTATAAAAAGTTTTTTTCAAAACACCTTTTAATATCATTAAAGATTAAAGAATTGTTAATTTTTTTTTTTTTTAAATTTATCTAAAAAAGTCGTTGGATACCCTGATATAATAGGACTTTTTACTGTATTTAATCCTACTCCAACAATTAAAAATTTTTTTTTTCTGTAAAATATTGTTTCTTGTAAAATCCCACAAACTTTTTTTTTTTGAATAAGTAGATCGTTAGGATATTTGATTTTTATGTTTCTATTTACATACTTTGATAGTATTTGTTGTAAAAGTTTTACATTTTTTTTTAACAATGTTGAAATTTTCTTTTTAGATTCTATTTGAAAAAAAAAAGTCAAAAAAATATTTCCTTTAAGTGAAGTCCATTTTTTCCCATATCGTCCTTTTCCAGAAGTTTGTTTTTTTGCTAAAATTATACTAGGTGTAATTTTCCCAGATTTTATAAAATCTATCGCTTTATCATTCGTACTTTTTATACTTCCATATTTAATAATTTTAAATTTCATAAGACTAAAATAGTGAGTTTACTATATTAATTAATAAAGAAGGTTTAATAAAAAATACAACTAAGAATATACAACTCATTAACAAAGTCGCTCTGATCGCAAAATTATTATTTTTATCAAATTTCAATATTGAATTGTCAAAATAAATTACTTTAATTACTTTTAAATAATAAAACGCAGATATAACAGTTGTTAAAAGTCCGATAATAGCTAACGCATACATTTCATTTTTGATAACAGTCATAAAAACATAAAATTTTGCAAAAAAACCACCTAATGGAGGTATTCCAGCCATTGAAAAAAATAAAATTAAAAAAGCTAGGGCTAACAGAGGTTGATTTTTAGAAAGTCCGGATAAGTCTTGAATATTTTCCATATAATTTCCATCTTTTTGCATAAAATATATACAACAAAAAACTCCAGTGTTCATAACTATATATATAGTCATGTAAAAGATTGTGCTTGAAAAACCTTCCTGTGTGCCTGTAGCGATCCCAGCAATTGCAAAACCAATATGGCCGATTGAGCTATAAGCCATTAAGCGCTTTATGTTTGTTTGGCCTATAGCAGCAACAGAGCCTAAAACCATTGATGCTATTGATATAAAAATTATTATTGATTGCCACTCAATTAAAATATTTTTAAAAGGAATATCCATAAATCTAATTAGCACGGCTACTCCTGCTAACTTTGGAACTATTGCAAAAAAATTAGTTATTGAACTAGGAGATCCTTCATATACATCAGGTGTCCACATGTGAAAAGGAACTGCAGAAATTTTAAATGATAAACCTACTAAAATAAACACCATTGAGAAAATGCCTCCATAATTATTACTTAGCTCACTCTGGATAATTTCAAAATTAGTTGAACCGGTAAAACCATAAAGCAATGAACAGCCATAGAGCAAAAGCCCTGATGAAAGGGCACTTAAAACAAAATATTTAATACCGGCCTCCGATGATCTTAAATTATTCCTGTCTATTGCTGCCAAAATATACAAAGATAAAGATTGCAACTCTAAGCCCAAATAAAAAAGAATTAAATCATTTGAGCTTACCATAAAAAACATACCGATAATTGACAGCAAAATTATTATGGGATACTCGAAATTTGAAATTTTATTCTTTTTAATAAATTCATATGAAGAAATTAAAACAAAAACTGAAGATAATAAAATTAAAATCTTTATAAAATTTGAAAACCTATCATTAATAAAAACATCAAGAAATAAAAAGGTTGCTTCTTTATCATAGTTAATTATTAAAAAAATTGTAAATAATAAAATAAAAACTGTTAACTTATATATTATATCAAAACTATTTTTCTTATAAACGCCCAATAGCAACAAAACACAAGAGCTTAAAAATAAAAATATTTCTGGATATAAGACGTTTAAATTTTCCATTAATTTATTTTTGCTATACCTTTTGTTAGTTGTAACTGGTAATTTTCAATCAAATTATCTACTGAAACACTCATAGTATTTATTAGAGGCTCTGGATAAAACCCAAATACAATTGTCATTATAATTAGTGATAAAAGCATAGTACCTTCAATAAAATTAACATCTTTCATTGTCTTTATATTGGCATTTGTTGTTTCGCCAAATATTACTCTTTTTGCAAGCCATAACATGTAAGCAGCAGCAAGTATTACTCCTACGCTTGATATTACAGCGACAAGGTAATTTTTTTGGAAAACTCCAACTAAAATTAAAAACTCTCCAATAAAACCCGTAGTGCCGGGTAATCCCAATGCTCCCAAAGTAAATATGATAAATATTAGGGAAAACTTAGGTAAAAAATTTACAACTCCTCCGTAATTGCTTATTACCCTGGATTTTAATCTGTCGTATAAGACACCAACACATAAAAATAGTGCGGCTGATATTAGCCCATGACTAATCATTTGGTAAATACTTCCCTCAATCCCTTGTTTTGTAAAAGTAAATAAACCCAATGTAACATACCCCATATGAGCCACCGACGAGTATGCAATTAATTTTTTCATGTCTTCTTGCATTAAGGCTACTAGGGATGTGTAAATTATAGCAATTAAACTCAATATAAATATTAAAGGAATAAAATATTCAGAGGCGATAGGAAACAACCCTATAGAAAATCTAAGAAAGCCGTATCCAGCCATTTTTAAAAGTATTGCAGCTAGTATAACTGAACCGGCGGTAGGTGCCTCAACATGGGCATCTGGAAGCCATGTATGAACAGGCCACATCGGTAATTTAACTGCAAAAGAACTAAAAAATGCTAGCCATAAGAGATATTGATAATTTTCAGGTATTCCTATTTCATATAATCTTACAAAATCAGTAGAACCAGCGATCCAGTAGATTGATATTATGGCCACTAACATTAAAACTGACCCCAAAAGAGTAAATAGAAAAAATTTAAAAGCAGAATATACTCTTTTTGACCCACCCCAAACTCCAATAATTATAAACATTGGTATTAGACCAGCTTCAAAAAATAAATAAAAAACGACTAAATCTAAAGAGCAAAAAACACCTATCATAAATGTTTCTAAAATTAATATTGCTACTAAAAATTCTTTAATTCTAAATTTGACACTGTTAATACAAGACAAGATACAAATCGGTATGATAAAAGCAGTAAGAACTATAAATAAAATTGAAATCCCGTCTACACCAAGTTTGAAATTAAAAAAACCATTTATCCAATTATGCTCCTCTAAAAATTGAAAGCCGACATAGTTTTTGTCGAACATATACCAAAGAAATAAAGATAGAAAGAAATTCGCGAAGGAAGTAAATATAGAAATATAAATTGCCGCTTGATCATTTTTTTGAGATTTAGATAAAAAAATAAAAATTGCACCTAATAATGGTAAAAAAATAATTGAAGATAAAATAGGAAAATTCATTATGTTAGAATTAGATAAGTTATTAATGCAGATAGACCAATTAGCATTACAAAAGCATAGTCATAAATGTAGCCGCTTTGAAATTGTACTGCTTTATTAGATATATTCTTTATTATTTTTGCCAATCCATTGGGACCAAATCTGTCTATAGTATTTTCGTCACCTTTTTTCCAAAAAAATAAACCGATTTTTAAAATTGGTTTAACAAATAAAGCCTCATAAATTTCATCGAGATACCATTTATTTAATAAGAACTTGTAAAGAGGTTCGTTTGTTTTTTTTATCCCTTCTAAAAAACTTTTATCTTTAATATACAAATAATATGAGAGCGGAATAGCGATAATTACAATTACTGGTGTTATAGATAATAGCCAAATAGGAATTGTTTGATGTTCAATTTTATTAAGAAAAAAAATAGAGTCTTTCCAAAAGTCTGAGTTATAATGACCAATAAAAATTTCTTTAGATACATATCCGGCAAGTATTGCCCCTATTGCTAGAAAAACTAATGGCACTAACATAATTATTGGGGACTCATGTATTTTAGAAATAGGATTTGAATTTTTATATTCACCGTAAAAAGTTAAAAAAATTAACCTCCATGAATAAATTGCTGTTAAAAAAGCAACAAATATTCCTGTAAAAACAACGTAGTTACTTATTGTTGAAGGACTTAAATAAGCAAATTCTATAATAGCATCCTTTGAATAAAAACCAGATAAAAAAGGGAAACCAGTTAGAGCTAATGTGCCAATTATCATCATTATCCAAGTAAAGGGAATTTTTTTCCATACTCCTCCCATTTTTCTAATATCTTGTTCTTCGTTAAATGCATGTATAACTGAACCGGCTCCTAAAAATAAAAGAGCTTTAAAAAAAGCATGAGTAAATAAATGAAAAATTGCTACATGATAGGCTCCTACTCCAGCAGCAAAAAACATATACCCTAATTGACTACAAGTAGAATATGCTATAATTTTTTTTATATCATTTTGCACTAAGGCTACAGAGGCAGCAAATATTGCTGTGATTAAACCAATTATAACGATTAAGTTTAAAGCAGCTTGAGAGTATTCATATATAGGAGAACAACGAACAACAAGAAAAACGCCTGCGGTAACCATTGTTGCTGCGTGAATAAGAGCTGAAACTGGTGTTGGTCCTTCCATTGCGTCTGGCAACCAAGTATGTAAAAGAAATTGTGCAGATTTTCCCATTGCACCAATAAAAAGAAATATAGAAATTAAAAAAATAAGATTGGATTCTATACCTAAGAAATTAATTTTTTTATCAACATAGTTTGGAATTTGACTGAAAACTTCATTAAAATTTATAGTTCCTAAATGAAAAAAAATTAAAAAAATTCCAATAGCTAGACCGAAATCTCCAATCCTATTAACTATAAAGGCCTTTATTGCCGCTGCGTTTGCAGTATTCCTTTTATACCAAAAACCAATTAATAAGTAGGAACATAATCCAACTCCTTCCCAACCAAAAAATAGTTGCATGAAATTATCCGAAACAACCAAAACTAACATAGAAAAAGTAAACAAAGATAAGTATGACATAAATCTTGGTTTGTGGGGATCATGACTCATATATCCAATTGAATAAATATGAACTAGTGAAGAGACAGATGTAACAACTACAAGCATTACAGAGCTCAATGGATCAATGTTTATGGACCAATCAGCAATAAAATTTCCTGATTTAATCCATTCAAAAATTATGTAATTTCCATAATGATCATGAACGACGCCTTTGTAAAATAAAACTCCTGCTAATATTGCTGAAATTAAAACTAAAAGACTTGATACAATTTGGGAATAAATATTACCCAAAGATTTTCCAAAATAACAAACTATTGAGCCTATAAGAGGTAAAAAAATAACAGCGTATTCCATTTATCCTTTCATTTCGTGAATATCTTCTACTCTAATTGATCCTTTATTTCTGTAGAAGATAACAATAATTGCAAGTCCTATAGCAGCTTCTGCGGCTGCTACAGTTAATATTAACATGGTAAAAATTTGACCAACTATATCTCCTGAAAATATAGAAAATGAAATTAAATTTATATTGACTGCTAGCAAAAGTAATTCTATTGACATTAAAATAACTATTACATTTTTTCTATTTAAAAAAATTCCAATAATTCCAAGAAAGAAAATTATTGCTCCTAAAGATAAATAATGACCCAATCCAACTTCAATCATCTATTTTAACTCCTTCCTTAAACTTTACTTCTTTTATTTCAATGGAGGAGGATTTTTCTCTTGAAATTTGGCGGAAATAGTTCTGAGTTTTGACGTTTTCTCTCTTTCTGTAAGTTAAAATAATTGCTCCAATCATAGATAATAGAAGTATCACTCCAGATAACTGAAAATATAAAATATAATCAGTGTACATAACATTGCCTATTTGATGAGTATTTGAAATATTTTGATCTATATTTAGTTCAGAAATAGTCATTATATTATCTTTATATTTCCAACCTCCTATTACCACTACTAGTTCTAAAAGAATTAATATACTTACAATCAAACCAGATGGGATATGAGTAGCTTTTTTACCTACAAACCAAGATTGCTTTTGTTGTGCTACATTTAACATCATAACTACAAATAAAAAAAGAACAGCTACTGCTCCCACATAAACAATAAGTAATATCATTCCTAAAAATTCTGCTCCTATCATAATAAATAGACAACTAATTGAGATAAAATCTAAAATTAAAAAGAAAACAGAGTTAACTGTATTTCTTGACGCAATAACCATTAATGCTGAAAAAATTGCAATTAGTGAGAAAAAATAAAAAAAGAAAGCGTGTGCAGCCATTTAATTATAAATTTTTTCCGATTTAATATTTTTTGCTAAAACGCTTTCCCACCTGTCACCATTATCTAATAATTTTTCTTTATTGTAATAAAGTTCTTCTCTGGTTTCAGTGGCAAATTCAAAATTAGGTCCTTGAACAATAGCATCTACTGGACAAGATTCTTGGCATAATCCGCAATAAATACATTTTAACATATCTATGTCGTATCGGGTTGTTTTTCTACTTCCATCTTCTCTCTCTTTAGACTCTATCGTAATAGCTTGAGCAGGGCATACTGCTTCGCAAAGTTTGCAAGCAATACATCTTTCTTCTCCATTGGGATATCTCCTTAATGCGTGTTCACCTCTAAACCTTGAGCTAATAGAACCTTTTTCAAAAGGATAATTTATTGTCTTTTTAGATTTAAAAATTTCTCTTAGAGCTTTAAAAATACTAGTTATAAACTCTGATAAAAATATCGTTTTTAAGAACCTGTTAAATTTCATTCGTTCCTCGCAATCGGTAATAAATCAAAATAAACTAAAAAACTTGCTGTCATTACTACATACAAGAGCGAAAATGGAAGGAATATTTTCCATCCCAATCTCATCAATTGATCATATCTATATCTAGGTACAATCGCTTTAATTATAGAGAATAAGAAAAATAAAAACAAAATCTTTAAAATAAGCCATAGGGGAGAAGGAACTTCATTAAAAGGGTATATGTCTAATGGAGGTAGCCAACCACCTAAGAAAAGAATGGAGCCTAGAGCACACATTAAAAGGATATTTGCATACTCACCTAGCCAAAACATTGCATACATCATCCCTGAATACTCTGTTTGATATCCTGCTACTAATTCAGCTTCAGCTTCTGGTAAATCAAATGGTGGGCGATTTGTTTCTGCTAATGCTGAAATAAAAAAAATCACAAACATTGGAAATAAAGGAAATATAAACCAAACATTGGTTTGCGCTAAAATAATATCATTTAAATTAAGTGAACCAACACAAAGCAAAACATTTATAATTATAATTCCAATTGACACTTCGTAAGAAACCATTTGGGCCGCAGATCTAATGGCTCCAAGAAAAGGATATTTAGAATTAGACGCCCAACCACCCATAATAATCCCGTAAACACCGAGAGAAGAAACTGCAAATATATATAAAATTCCAACATTTATATCTGCAATCACAAAATTTGCACTTAAAGGAATAACAGCCCAGGCTACTAAAGCCAAAGTCATAGTAACAATAGGAGCTAAAATAAAAATAACTTTATTAGCTCCGGCTGGTATAATAATTTCTTTAAATATATATTTAAGTGCATCTGCAAGAGTTTGTAATAAACCGAATGGCCCTACAACATTTGGGCCTCTTCTTTTTTGAACTAGACCCCAAACTCTTCTATCAAACCAAACGATCATCGCTACTGATACCAAAATTGGAATAAGTAAAAATAAAATTTTGTATATTTCTTGAAAAAGTAATAACAAGTAATTCATTATAAATTATTGGTTCCTGTTTTATTAATTTGAGATCTTGCATTTCTGCAATCACTCATTGTTTTCGAGGCACGTGAAATTGAATTAGAATAATAATAATCAATTTTATTTATCGTAATATTTTCACTAAAAAAATCATGATTAATTTTATTTTTTGAATTATAATTTTGTTCAGGCAATTTATCTATCTCAGAAAAGTTTTTTATAGTTTTAATTACTTCTTGTCTTAAAAAACTAAAACTTTTAAATATATTTCTGTTATTAATGTTTTCTGAAATTAAGTTAAAAATCTTCCAGTCTTCTTTTGCAACACCTATAGGATATGATGCTTTTCTACACTCTTGGATTCTTCCTTCAAGATTAGCAAACAATCCATTCTGTTCTGTATATGCTGGGCTTGGAAATATTACATCAGCTATCTCAGCACCTCTATCACCATGGCTGCCTTGATAAATTATAAATTCATTCTTTTTTTTTAAATTTAAGTTGTCAGAACCCAATAAATAAATAATATCAAAATCTCCGTTATTCAATTTTTTAAAATAACTTAAATTTTTTTCACCACTAATTGAATCGATAAGACCTAAGTCTAATCCACCAACTGTAGATGCATTTTGTATTAGGATATTTAATGAATTCCAATTTTCATTAATAAAATTATTCTTAAATAAATAATCTTTAAATTCTTCAAATATATATGGGCCGCATTTTAATTCTAAAACCGACTCGCCAATTATAATTAATGGTTTTTTTGAGTTTTTTATTGTTTTAGTAAATGAGTGATTGTTATCTATAATCTTTTTTAAATCATCCGTTTTTTCTCCTACTATTTTGTATGGATAAGTTAATTCTCCTGGGTCACCTAAAGAGAACACTTTTAGTTTATTTTTTAAATAAGCTTTTCTAATTCTAGCATTCACCATTGTCCCTTCTAATCTTGGGTTGCAACCTATAAGTAAAATGAGATCTGCTTCTTCGATCCCTTTTATTGATGAGTTAAAGATATAATTCATTTTATCTTTTGGGTTTAAATAAAATTCTCTTTCTCTAATATCTAAATTTTTTGAGCCCAAATTTTTAAATAATTGTTTAAATGAAAAAATTGTTTCTAAACTTGCCATATCTCCTACGTGACCAGCTATTTTAGATTTATCACAGTTTTTAATCTTTTCGCCAACTAGATTAATTGCTTCTTCCCAACTAGTTTTAACTAATTTGTTATTTTTTTTTATATATGGACTGTCTAATCTTTGTTTAAGAAGACCATCACATGAATATCTAGTTTTATCTGAAATCCATTCCTCATTAATGTCATCATTAAATCTGGGTAAAATTCTTTTTACTTCCCATCCGTAAGTATCAACCCTTATATTTGAACCAATTGCATCTAACACGTCTATACTCTCAGTTTTTTTAAGTTCCCACGGTCTGGCCTCAAAAGCATAAGGTTTAGAAGTTAAGGCACCGACTGGACATAAATCTATCACGTTTGCTGAAAGTTCTGATTGCATTGATTTTTCAAGATATGTAGTGATTTCCATGTCTTCTCCTCTTCCTATAGCTCCTAGCTCTGGAACTCCGGCAACTTCAGTAGCAAATCTTACGCATCGAGTGCAATGAATACATCTGGTCATTTGTGTTTTAATTAAAGGTCCCATGTACTTGTCTTTCACGTCCCTTTTGTTCTCAGAAAATCTAGATTTATCTACTCCATAATATAATGATTGATCTTGTAAATCGCATTCACCACCTTGATCGCAAACGGGACAATCTAGCGGATGATTTGCTAATAAAAATTCCATTACTCCTTTTCTTGCTTTTTCAACAAATTCCGTATTTGTTTTAATGTTCATACCCTCAGTAGCTGGCATTGCACAAGAAGCGATGGGTTTAGATGATTTTTCCATTTCTACTAAACACATTCTACAATTTCCTGCTATAGATAATTTTTCATGATAACAAAATCTTGGTATCTCAACTCCTGCAAGCTCACAAGCTTGAAGAACTGTCATGCCGTTTTCGAATTCAATTTCTTTATCATTAATGATGATTCTAGGCATTTTTTTTCTCCAGCAAGTGTTGATCAACTAAATAAGGTATATTTTTCTTTTTTTTTATAATTGGTTCATTAATACATTTTTTATCTATTTCTTTTCTAAAGTGTCTAAGCAAACCTTGAACTGGCCAAGCAGAACCCTCACCAAATGCACAAATTGTATGTCCCTCGATTTGTTTTGTTACATCAGATAACAAATCTATATCTTTAATTGTAGCATTGCCTTTTGCGGCTCTATCTAAGATCCGCCACATCCAACCAGAGCCTTCTCTACAAGGAGTGCACTGACCACAACTTTCATGTTTATAAAATCTTGCTATTCTTGCCATGCATGAAACTATATTTTGATCTTTATTAATTACGACTATTCCTGCAGTTCCTAATCCGCTTTTTTGAGCTATTAAAGAATCAAAATCCATCTTAATGGTTTCACAAATTTTTTTTGGAAGTAGAGGCATAGAAGACCCTCCAGGAATTACTGCTTGCAAGTTCTCCCAGCCACCAATTACGCCTCCTGCATATTTTTCAATCAATTCTTTAAGTGGAATCCCCATTTCTTCTTCAACATTACATGGTTTGTTCACATTACCTGAAATACAAAAAATTTTAGTGCCAGTATTTTTTGGGCTTCCTAATGACGAAAACCATTTAGCACCTCTTCTTAAAATTGTTGGGACTACAGCAATAGTTTCAACATTGTTGACTATTGTGGGACAACCATACAATCCGACCAGTGCGGGAAAAGGAGGTTTTAATCTAGGCTGGCCTTTGTTTCCTTCTATACTTTCTAATAAGGCTGTTTCTTCTCCACAAATATAGGCACCAGCTCCATAGTGGATAAAAATATCTAAATCCCATCCGCTACCACTTGCATTTTTTCCTATTAATTTTTTTTTATAGGCTTCATCTATAGCTTGTTGTAATTTTTTACCTTCATTAAAATATTCTCCCCTGATATAAATATAACATACGTGTGCATTCACGGCGTATGAAGCTATTAAACATCCTTCAATTAATTTTTGAGGTTCAAATCTTAAAATATCTCTATCTTTGCAAGTGCCGGGCTCAGATTCATCAGCATTAATTACCAAATAATGTGGTCTAGATCCTATTTCTTTCGGAGCAAAAGACCATTTTAAACCTGTTGAAAAACCAGCCCCACCTCTACCCCTTAATTCTGATAATTTAACTTCATTTATTATCCACTCCCTACCTTTTCCGATGATATCACTGGTATTTTTCCAGTCATTTCTTTCAATAGCTTTATCTAGTTCCCAGCCATGTTCGTTATATAAATTAGTAAAAATTTTATCTTCTTTTTTAAGCATCTAGTTCTCCATTAATTTTGTATAAATTTAAATTTTCTGGTGCAGAATTAATTCTTTTTCTATATGAGCCTGGTTTAAGTGGTTTGTCTTTTATTAAAGAGTCAATAATTTGTTTGGTATTTGCTTCATCCAAATCTTCATAGTAATCATTATTTATTTGCATCATTGGGGCATTTACACAAGCACCTAGGCATTCAACCTCAATCCAAGAACAATTGTTCTTTTCAGAGACTATTCCTTCTTTTTTTGAAATTTTTTCTTTACAAATTTTTACAACCTTATCAGCTCCACGTATTAAGCAAGGTGTTGTAGTGCACACTTGTACAAAATATTTACCTACTGGAGAAAGATTGTACATCGTGTAAAAGGATGCCACTTCATAAACATTTATGTATGAAATGGATAAATATTTAGCAATATATTTCATGGCTGCAAGAGGTATCCAATTTTGATTTTGTTTCTGAGCAAGGTAAAGAAATGGCATAACCGCACTTTTTTTATTTGTTTTGGGATATTTTTTGAGTATTTCTTCGGCTATTTTTAAATTTTTTTCGTTAAATTCAAATTTCTCAGGTTGATTTTCGTAAATTTTTTTTAAACTCATCTATCTACCTCTCCAAATACAATGTCTAAAGAGCCAAGAACCGCTGGTACATCTGCTAACATATGTCCTTTAATTAAGTAATCCATTGATTGTAAGTGAGAAAACCCAGGTGCTCTTATTTTACAACGATATGGTTTATTTGATCCATCCGAAATAAGATATACACCAAATTCACCTTTTGGAGCTTCTACTGATGAATAAATATTGCCTTTCGGCACTCTAAAACCTTCGGTAAATAGTTTAAAATGATGAATTAAAGACTCCATTGATTCTTTAATGTCATCTCTTTTAGGAGGTGTAATCTTGTTGTCTATAGATTTAACCGGACCTTTCGGAAGTTTTTTAATACATTGCTTAATAATTTTAACACTTTCTCTCATTTCTTCTACTCTGCATAAATACCTGTCATAACAGTCACCATTCTTTCCGACAGGAATTTTAAAATCTAAATCTTCATAGCATTCATAAGGCTGAGATTTTCTTAAATCCCATGGCACTCCAGACCCTCTTAGCATAACTCCTGAAAAACTATGATCTAAAGCTTCTTCTTTAGTTACAATTCCTATGTCGACATTTCTTTGTTTGAATATTCTATTGTCAGTTAAAAGATCTTCTAGATCATTAATTATCTTTGGAAAAGTCTCACAAAATTTACTTATGTCGTTAATTAAACTTGTAGGTAAATCTTTATGAACACCTCCTGTTCTAAAATAATTAGCGTGAAGTCTAGACCCAGAAGCTCTCTCATAAAACGTCATTAAAGTTTCTCTTTCTTCAAATCCCCATAGAGAAGGAGTAAGAGCACCAACATCTAATGCCTGGGTTGTGATGTTTAAAATATGACTTAGAATTCTTCCAATTTCACAAAAAATAACTCTTATATATTTTCCTCTTATAGGCACTTCTGTATTTAAAAGTTTTTCTGTTGCTAGTGCAAATGCATGCTCTTGATTCATTGGAGCAACATAATCTAACCTATCAAAATACGGTAAGGCTTGAGTATAGGTTTTTTGTTCAATTAATTTTTCTGTTCCTCTATGCAATAAACCAATATGTGGATCTGCTTTTTCAACAACTTCTCCATCTAATTCTAAAATTAAACGCAATACACCATGAGCAGCTGGATGTTGAGGACCAAAATTTAAACTCATTGTTTTAGTTTTTTTTTTCATTTTTTTTTATTTCTTTAAAATTTTTTAAATATTTAGTTCCTTCCCAAGGACTTTCAAAATCAAAATCACGATAATTTTGTTCTAGTTGTACTGGCTCATAAATAACCTTTTTTTCTTTTTCGCTATACCTAACTTCATTAAAGCCAGTAAGTGGAAAATCTTTTCTTAGAGGATGCCCTTTAAAATTATAATCCGTAAGTATTCTTCTTAAATCAGGATGATTTTTGAATTTAATGCCATACATATCGAAAACTTCTCTTTCCATCCAATTTGCAGAAGGAAAAATTTTGGTTATTGATGGTATCTTTGTATCTATTTCAAAATTAATTATAATTTTTATTCTTGAGTTATTTTCATGCGACAGTAAAAGATAAATTAACATAAATCTTTTTTCTTCTTGAGGATAATCTACCCCTACAATGTCTATTAATTGTCTAAACTTACAACTTTCGTTTGATTTAAGAAATTGAATTACTTCAATTAATTCTTCTGCTCCTGTAAATAAATTTAACTCATCATGCTCCAATTTAGTTTTCTTAATTTTACTTGTTAGCTGGGAATTAATTAATTTTTCAAGTTTTTTTAAATTATCGCTTTTCATCTTTATCTTTGTAAATTACCTTCACGTCTAATTTTTTTTTGTAGTTGAAGAATTCCGTAAAGAAGAGCTTCTGCAGATGGTGGACAACCTGGAACATAAATATCCACTGGCACAATTTTATCGCAGCCTCTTACTACTGAGTATGAATAATGGTAATATCCTCCTCCATTAGCACAACTACCCATAGATATTACATATCTTGGCTCGGGCATTTGATCATAAACTTTTCTTAGTGCTGGAGCCATTTTATTTGTAAGTGTTCCAGCAACAATCATAACATCAGATTGTCTTGGAGAAGCTCTAGGTGCTGCCCCAAATCTTTCAAGATCATATCTGGGCATAGAAGTTTGCATCATTTCAACAGCACAACAGGCCAAACCAAAAGTCATCCAATGTAATGATCCGGTTCTCGCCCAGGTGATTAAATTGTCTGTAGAAGTTGTAATGAAACCTTTTTCAGCAAAATCTTTTGCTATTTGCTTAAATTCTTTAGGGATTTGTTTTTGTTTGTCTGCAGATGATATCATACTATTCCCACTCCAATGCTCCCTTTTTCCATTCATATATAAAACCTATAGTTAAAATTCCTAAAAAAACCATCATTGACCAAAATCCTAATAAACCAATGCTCCCTAAAGAAATGGCCCAAGGAAACAAAAAGGCTATTTCTAAATCAAATATGATAAACAGAATGGCTACTAAATAAAATCTTACATCAAACTCCATTCTTGAGTCATCAAATGCTTCGAAACCACATTCATAAGCTGATAATTTTTCAGGATCAGGATTACTTGGTGAGGCGATAAAATTTATGAGAACAAAGCCTATGCTTAACAACAAGGCTAAAAATAAAAATATTATAATTGATAAGTAATCTGTTAAAAAATTTAAAATCATTGTTAATCAATATCTACCTTAATGCTCTAAGCTTAAGGATTCTTATATTAATAATTATTTATATAGCATTTAATACGAAAGTGTACAGGTACAAGAAGGTAGCACTCCCATGATTATACATGAAAATGATTATCAACTAGTGGCGGGAGTGACCGGGCTCGAACCGGCGACCTCCTGCGTGACAGGCAGGCGCTCTAACCAAACTGAGCTACACCCCCA